>JGI997J19993_1000001_pt1 | contig 289906 bp, 267 predicted proteins | sample Etolagbewater25m_FD_19993 | JGI IMG/M metagenome (IMG submission 19993)
CAGGCCTGACCAATCAGGATTGGGTTCTGCAACATGATCAAGTGTGCGGATGACCCCCTCAACGATGTCGTCAATGTAGGTGAAGTCCCTCCGGTGCTTCCCGTAGTTGAACACCTTGATCGGCTTTCCCTTGATGATGGCATCGGTGAAAAGGAAAAGCGCCATGTCGGGCCGTCCCCAGGGGCCGTAGACGGTGAAGAAACGAAGACCTGTGGTCGGAAGCTGATACAGGTGGCTGTAGGTATGTGCCATCAGCTCATTGGCTTTCTTGCTGGCAGCATAGAGGGAAAGTGGATGATCAACATTGTCATGCACGGAAAACGGCATAGTTTCATTGGCCCCATACACGGAGCTTGATGAGGCGTAAACCAGATGCTCCACCCCGTTGTGGCGGCATCCCTCAAGAATGTTGGTAAAGCCGAGAATATTGCTCTCAATGTATGAATGGGGGTTGATGAGCGAATACCGCACACCGGCCTGAGCCGCCAGATTGACAACACGGTCGAACCCCCCTTCAGCAAACAGCTCCTCCATAGCCTTGCGATCGGCCAGATCCATCTTCACAAACCGGAAGTTCTCCTGCCCGGTCAGCCTCTCAAGCCGTGCCTCTTTGAGCGACACATCGTAGTAGTCGTTCATATTGTCAATTCCCGTCACCCGGTCGCCCCGCTCCAGAAGCCTGCGGGAAACATTGGAGCCAATAAAACCGGCAGCGCCGGTAACAAGTACTTTCATTAGTGCTGAGTTCTGAGTTCTGAATGATGAGTTCTGAATCCTTATACATATATAAAAACTAATCCCCGTGCCTGCAACCTCCCGACCACCTTTCTTCCATTATGTAACTTTTTTAGGCGTTAAATCTTTTTTTCCATAAAAAATTAAGGTATATAGCGGAAGGGCTATAAAAGCCCCTTCCGGCAATATGTAAAACGACGGATATGAAGCGTTTCTTTGACGGCTACCATCCTGAAGCGAGCCGTTTTTTTGATGAAGTCATGACAGGGGAAGGTTCCCCCCGCCCCCATTACGACAAACTGCTCAGCCGCTTCGGGCAGTTTTCCGTTGACGACATCAAGGCCCGCCGTGAGATGGTCAACATCTATTTCCGGAATCAGGGCATTACCTTTACCGTCTATGGACTTGAAGAGGGCATAGAGCGACTGTTCCCCTTCGACCTCATTCCCAGAGTGGTGCCATCAGAAGAGTGGGCGCTGATAGAAAAAGGTCTCACCCAGAGAATCACGGCACTCAACCTCTTTCTGCACGACATATACCACACCCAGAAAATCCTGCGCGACAAGGTCATCCCCCCGGAGCTTGTTCTGGGAAGCCCCCATTTCAGGAGAGAATTCGTCGGAGTCACACCGCCACGGGGAATTTATATCCATATCACAGGTAGCGACATCATCCGCGATGGCGAAGGAAACTATCTCGTTCTGGAAGACAACCTGCGCACGCCGAGCGGCGTCTCCTATATGCTGCAGAACAGGCAGGCAATGAAACGGGCCTTTCCCGTTCTTTTTGAGAAATACAAGGTCCGCCCTGTTGAAAACTACCCTCAGGAGCTGCTCCGCACTCTCCAGGAGGTGGCCCCGCAGGGACGAGCCAACCCCAATGTTGTGGTCCTGACCCCCGGGATCTACAACTCAGCCTATTTCGAGCACAGCTTCCTTGCCCGCCAGATGGGTGTTGAGCTCACTGAAGGCCGAGATCTCGTTGTCAACGACAACATGGTCTACGCCCGCACCACCAGAGGACTGGAACGGGTCGATGTCATCTACCGCAGAATTGACGATGACTATATTGACCCGCTGATGTTCCGGCCCGACTCAAAACTCGGCGTTGCCGGCCTCATCAACGCCTATCGAAAGGGCAATGTCACTCTGGCAAATGCAATCGGAACGGGCATTGCCGACGACAAGGTCATCTACAGCTTCGTACCCAAAATCATCCGCTACTATCTCGGGGAAGATCCCATACTGCAGAATGTCCCAACCTGGCTACCGGGAAATCCGTCTGACCTGAAATATATTCTTGAACACCTTGACACACTGGTGGTCAAAGCGGCAAATGAATCAGGCGGTTACGGAATGCTCATCGGGCCCGAATCAACTACCGAGGAACAGGAGCGGTTCGCCGAACTGATTGTCAAGAACCCCCGCAACTACATAGCACAGCCGACCATCTCCCTGTCGCGTCACCCCAGCCTCTTCAACGACTCGGAGCTTTACGGCTGCCATATTGACCTTCGTCCCTATGTCCTGAACGGAAAAACCACAACCATTGTGCCTGGTGGCCTTACCAGAGTTGCCCTGAAACGGGGCTCTCTTGTGGTGAACTCCTCACAGGGCGGAGGCAGCAAAGACACCTGGGTTGTTGACGAATAAACGCACACAAAACTGAATGCCGCCTTATGTTAAGCCGCGTTGCCGAATCACTGTTCTGGATGAGCCGCTATGTTGAGCGGGCCGAAAACACTGCGAGGTTTCTTGATGTGAACTTCAACCTCCTGCTTGATCTCAACCGGATCACCCCCACAGAGAACCCCGACTGCTGGATTGCGCTGACCGTTGCCACCAGCGACCCGGAAAAGTTTGAAAGCCTGTATGGAGAATACAGCGCGCGGAGCGTCACCGACTATCTGGTATTCAACCGCAGCAACTCAAACTCCATCATCTCCTGCATTGGTCTTGCAAGGGAAAACGCCCGCAGCATCATTGAAAGCATTTCAAGTGAAATGTGGGAACAGATCAACAACCTCTACCACCTGCTGCAGACAATGCGGCCGGAAAATGTGCAGAACGACCCCTTCAGCTTTTACCGCGAAATCAAGAATGCCTCGCACCTTTTTCAGGGTATTACCGACAACACCATGGCACGAAGCCAGGGATGGGACTTCATTCAGGTTGCCAAATATCTTGAACGGGCAGACAATGTCACCCGTCTCATTGATGTCAAGTACCATATGCTTACCCCTCAAACCAGCAGAGAGGCAATTGGGCTCATCAGCTCAGTCGACATCATCCAATGGATGGCCGTCCTGAAAAGCTGCAGCGCGCTTGAAGCATTCAAGAAAGTTTATCTTTCACGCATCAAACCCGAGAGCATTCTGGAATTTCTCATTCTCGATAAAACATTTCCGCGTAGTATCCATTTTTCCATCGGTGCGGCAAAAGAAGCCCTATGGCGGCTCTCGGGAAACTCAACCCAGAAAAACCTCTCCAATTCCGACAGGCTGATAGGCAAAATGGAAGCCGAGCTGAGCTACACCACCGTTGAGGACATTATGGAACGAGGGCTGCACGATTATCTTGGCGACATCAAACAACGGCTGCAAAAAGCAGGCGAGCAGCTGCATCTGGTCTATTTTGCGTATCATACCCCTGAAATCGAACCGCAGGACGAGAGCAAGGCGCTCCCCTTCACGGGAGTTGCAGGCGGACGGGCAAACTGGAGCCAGGCACAGCAGCAGCAACAACAGCAACAGTCCTCCTTACGGGAAAACCGGGCAAGGAACAACGCATGATACTCAAAGTAGAACACCGTACGCTGTTCGCCTACAGCCGCCCCATTTATGAAACCGCCACCGAAGTGCGGCTTCACCCCGACAGCAGCCAGAACTCTTCACAGCGCTGCAGCAGCTTTACGCTTGACATTGAACACACCCCAACCATTTTTGAATACACAGACTTCTACGGCAACAAAGTCCACCATTTCAACATCCTGCAAAGTCATGACAGGGTCAGCATTCTGGCCACATCCATTATTGAAACAGGCAAAGGAACCCCGCTCTCTTCAGATAACGAAGCGATTCTGCTTATGGACTTCTCCGCCGAAAGCCGCTTTGTGCATTTCGATCCTGCCATCCGCGAGTTCACCTCATCCTTCTCCCCCAAAATGCCTCCTCTGGCCCTTGGGGAAGCGATCTGCCGGAAAATCCACGACTCCTTCATCTATGAACCCGGCGTCACCGATGTTCACAGCACCAGTGCGGTTGTGATGGCACTGGGACGCGGTGTATGCCAGGACTTTGCACACATCATGCTTGCCGCATGCCGCAGCCTTCAGATTCCCGCCCGTTATGTCAGTGGCTACCTTTTCGGCGGCAGCACCCCTCTTGGCCACGACGAAGCATCGCATGCATGGTGCGAAATTTACGGCGGCCCCGAAACCGGATGGGTCGGGATGGACCCCACCCACAGCTCACTCTTTGTCGATGAACGATACATCAAAATCGGCTCAGGGCGCGACTATGCCGATGTTCCGCCCGTCCGGGGAACATGGAAAGGCAATGCCGAGGAGACCCTCAGCGTCTCAGTCAAACTCACCGCCATCAGTTAAACCCCCATCAGCCCTCTTTCCTTTTTTATTTCTCTCCTCTGAAGGTTACCTTCATGGGGAGGCAAGGATATTAGTGAACAGTAAAAAAGCACCAGGCACTAAGAACCGAGCACCGAGAACTGAGCACTTCCATTCCCTTACCCGGTTTCATGAACTTCCGCCTTCTTCACACCGACACGAACACAGCTGCCCGTTGCGCAGAGCTCTACACTGACCACGGAACCATACCGACACCTGTATTCATGCCGGTAGGCACACGGGCAAGCGTCAAATCGGTGGAGCCGCATGAGCTTAAGGAACAGCAGGCCCATATCATTCTGGCCAACACCTACCACCTCTACCTCAAGCCCGGAAACGCCATCATGGAAAAGGCCGGAGGAGTGCACCGGTTCATGAACTGGCAGGGCCCTCTGCTTACCGACAGTGGCGGTTACCAGGTCTACTCGCTTTCCGAGCTCAGGAAAATCACCGAAGAGGGGGTCACCTTCAAATCGCACCTCGACGGCAGCATGCTGCAGTTCACCCCCGAAAATGTAGTTGACACCCAGCGCATCATCGGCAGCGACATCCTGATGCCGCTTGATGAATGCCCTTCCTCCACCGCTGAGAGGGAGTACATACGCAAATCGGGAGAGATGACCATCCGGTGGGCAGAACGGGCAAAACAGCACTTCAGCCTCACCAGGCCGCTCTACGGCCACGGCCAGATGCTCTTCGGCATAACCCAGGGCGGAACCCACGCCGACCTGCGCACCATTTCGGCAAAAGCTCTTGTCGATCTCGACTTCGATGGCTATGCAACCGGTGGCATGGCAGTCGGAGAACCGGCAGAAGAGATGTACCGGATTCTGGAACTCTCCCACACCCTGCTTCCCGAACACAAGCCCCGCTACCTCATGGGGGTCGGCACGCCCGAAAACATCCTCAACGCCATAGAACGGGGTGTCGACATGTTCGACTGCGTCATCCCGACCCGCGAAGGGCGGAACGGAAGGGTCTATACCCGGCATGGAAAAATGAATCTGCGCTCCGCAAAATATTCAGAGGACTTTTCATCCATTGACGAAGGGTTTGACAACGATGTCTGCCGGAATTATTCCCGGGCCTACATCCGCCACCTTCTGAATGTAGGAGAGATTCTCGGGCTCAAACTCTGCACCCTGCAGAACATCTCCTTTTTTATGTGGCTGACCCGAACCGCCCGCACCCAAATCCAGAATGGATCGTTTCGTGAATGGAAGGAGAGTTTTCTTGAACAATACAAACGCAATGACTGAACAATCCAACAGGGTCTTTCTGTTGAGCCTCGGCTGCTCGAAAAACACCGTCGACTCTGAACGGCTGATGGCACAGGCAGAAGCAGCCGGGGTTGTCTTCACAGAGAGCGCCAGTGATGCCGAAACAATCATCATCAACACCTGCGGCTTCATTGCCGACGCCAAAGAGGAGTCCATCAACGAAACGCTTGCCGCCATCACTGAAAAAGAGAGCGGCCGGGTCCGGAAAATATTCGTCATGGGCTGCCTCCCGGAACTCTACCGCAGCGAACTGCAGACTGAACTTCCTGAAGTCGATGGATTTTTCGGCACCCGCGAACTGCCCGCCATACTTACTGCCATAGGGGCACGCTACCGCAGTGAGCTTCACCTCCACCGTTCCCTTACCGCGCCCGGACACACCTCATTTCTCAAAATCTCCGAAGGGTGCAGCCGAAGCTGCTCGTTCTGCTCCATCCCCAGAATCCGCGGCCCATACATCAGCCAGCCCCTCGACCAGCTCCTCCGCGAAGCCCGGCTCCTCCAGGAGAAAGGGGTTCAGGAACTCAACATCATAGCGCAGGACATAACCCTTTACGGCGTTGACCTCTACGGGCGTCAGATGCTCAACGACCTTCTCCTCCGCCTCTCCGACATGGCGTTTCACTGGATCCGTCTTCTTTACGCCTATCCGCTGAACTTCCCACTTGAAGTGATTGAGACCATGAGCCAGAGAGGAAATATATGCAACTACCTCGACCTCCCGCTCCAGCACTGCAATGACAGGATTCTCCGCTCCATGAACCGCGGCATCACCAAAGAGGGAGAACTTGCGCTTATTGAGGCCATTCGACAGAAAAACCCCGACATCCGCCTCCGCACAACCATGATTGCCGGGTATCCGGGGGAAACACGGCAGGAATTTGAGGAACTGCTGGAGTTTGCCGCAACCGTCCGCTTTGACCGACTCGGATGCTTCTCCTACTGCCACGAAGAATTCTCACCGGCATTCGCACTCGAAGACAGTGTTCACGAAGAGGAAAAACAGAGCCGCACGGCTGAGCTCATGGAACTTCAGGAAGGTATTTCAGAAGAGAAAAACAAGCGACTCGAAGGGAGGGAAATCGCCGTCTGCATTGATCGGATTGAGGAAAACACTGCATGGGGCAGAACCGAGTGGGACGCCCCCGAAGTTGACAATGAGTGTTCGCTTGAAGGCGCCGGCCACACCATTGCCCCCGGATCGTTCTGCCTTGCCCGCATTGACGGCAGTTCCCCCTACGAACTCTTCGGCACCGTCCTGAAAGTGCTGGAATAGCCCCCCTTTCCAGTCGGGGCTTTTCGTCGTTTTTCGCTATATTTGTTCCAAAACCGGCAAGCCAGATAAAACCCCCGGAACCCCGAAGAGACCTAAACAGCAGTCGTGGAAAAACAGCACTCACTCATTTTTCTGACAGGATTCAGCGGATCGGGCAAATCCAGTATAGGGCCGCTTCTGGCAAACTCCCTCGGGTATGACTTCATTGATATTGACAGCGCAATTGAAGAGCAGGAAGGTAAAACCATCACCAGAATTTTTGCCGAAGAGGGAGAAAGGGCATTCCGGAAACTTGAACAGGCAATGATTGCCACAATCGCTGAAAGAAAAGAGATGGTTGCCTCTCTGGGAGGCGGGGCGCTGGAACACACCCCGACATTTGAACTGATAAGCACCACAGGCACCCTTGTCTACCTGAAATCTGATCCGAAAAATCTGGCAAAACGGCTTTTCCATAAAACAGACCGCCCTCTTCTCCGGAGCAGCGGCACAGAAAAACCTGATCGGGAAGCACTGGAGCGGAACATCTACGCAATTTTAGAAAAAAGATCACCGCGATACGAATCCGCTGCCATCACTGTCTACACCGACCAGAAACGGATAGGTTCCACAGTTGAAGAACTGACAAGGAAAATAGAGCGGTTCGTCCGCAAACAGAGCTCCATAGAGCAAAACGACCAACACAAAGACAGACCATGAGCTCAATAGTTGTTGCAACACCTGCCACCGCCGGACTGGGAGAACTGTTCAGAACACACAAGCTTTCAAAAAAAACCGTTGTACTTTTTGACGCAAACACGAAGCGACTGTTTGGAGAGGACATTCTTCAAACCCTCCACAACGAAGGGTTCCGCACTCTGGAACTGGTAGTGCCGGCCAGGGAAACCTCCAAAAGCCTCACCACTGCCAACCGTCTCTACGGAAGCATGATTGAAGCCGATGTCGACCGGAGCTGGAACCTTATGGCAGTCGGGGGAGGCGTTGTGGGCGATCTCGGCGGCTACATTGCAGCCAGCTACTACCGCGGCATTCCAGTCATTCAATTCCCCACAACCCTGCTTGCCATGACCGACAGTTCCATAGGCGGGAAAGTGGCAATCAATCACCCGCTCGGCAAAAACCTGATCGGGTTCTTTCACCTGCCGGAACTGATCCTCATTGACCCCTCACGCCTCAAAACCCTTCCTTTGCGGGAGATATACTCCGGCATGGCCGAAGTGGTCAAATACGGATTCATTGCCGATGCCGCATTCCTTGCCCTGCTTGAGGAGCACTTCACAGACATCGTCGCCCTCCAGGAGCCCTGGCTGAGCGAAGCAGTCCGGAAAAGCGCGGGGACGAAAGAAGATGTGGTACGGCGGGACTTCAGGGAAATGAACGGTCTGCGCGCAACTCTGAACTTCGGTCACACCTTCGCACACGGATTGGAAAAAAGTGCAGAGTACCGCCATATCGGCCACGGAGAAGCAGTCACCATCGGCATGGCATGCGCCCTCATCCTCTCCCGGGACCTCGGATTCCTCAACGGGCAGGAGTGCCAGAGGGGGCTCAATCTCATCAGCCGGTTCCGCTTTCCCAAAGGGCTCCTGAAAAAACGCTTCCTTGCAATTGATGGCCCTACACTGCTCCACAACATGCTTTCAGACAAGAAAAAACTTGACCGAAAGCTCCGGTTCGTCTTGCTGAAACAACTCGGAGAGGCTTTTCTCCATGAGAAAGATGTGGATGACACGCAGGTTCTTGAGGCAATAGAGAAGGCAAAAGAGTTCTTCAGCCTGAAGCGCCCCGATTGAGAGCAAACAGGTAACGGGCACCATGGAGAACAGCATGCTCGTCTATTCTCCATGTACCATCAAGCAGCCGGGCAAGAAGCGGCGCATGACCCCCGGTAGCAATGACCCTAACCTCCTGTTCACCATGCTCATCTTCAAGCCATCGGGTGATTTTTGAAACCAGCCCCTCAACACCCGACACACATCCCCAAACAACTCCGCTTTGAATGCACTCCCGGGTTGAATGGCCAAGAATCTCCCCCGGCAGAGTCACCGCCACCCTTGGCAGACGGGCAGTACCGGAATGAAGCACATCGGCCATCAGCTCCAGACCGGGCATGATGATGCCGCCCATATAGCGACCGTCTGAACCCAGCACATCAGCCGTAATGGCCGTCCCGACATCCAGCGCAATCACTGCCACCGATTCCTCCATCATTGAAGCACGGGCACAGAGGGCTATACGGTCAGACCCGAGAGCTCCAGGAGGATCATAGGAAAGGAGAAAAGGAAGCCGCAGTGACGCATTCACCCTCATCACCTCTCTATGGAGAGCGCCCTCAAGCCACTCTCCTACCGCCCGCTCCGCAGTAGGGACCACACTGCTTAAAACAGCATCGCAGAGGCCGGGAAAGCGGGAAAGAAAGGGAAGAAAAAGGGGAGACACCCCACCCGAAGAAATGAGTTCACTGGTTGCCCCCCTCAGGAAGGCAACCGGTTCATCACCTTGAAACACAGCTGCCACCAGAGTGGTATTGCCAATCTCTACAGCGAGCAGAAGATTGCCCTCCCTCAACCGCTCACTCATTCGCCTGCAGCTTCGCCCTGAGGCCGGTACCCTCACTCAAAAGCTCAATGAAGCGGTCGAACCCCACAAGCTTTCTGGTCACAAACAGCGAATCGCTGAGAGAATTGCGCGAAGCCACAATGAAAATTTTTGCCGGCGGATTGTAGGTGATGCTCTCCTGGCGGACAGCGGTAATCTCCGTCAGCAGAAAAGACTTTTCAGTACCCGTGCGGTCAAGATAGCTGAGAGTGCTGCCGTCTATTTTCACTGAAGCCCCATCCTCTCCATGTTCTGCGGCAAAACGGGTATTGTAATACATGGGCCCCCCAAGGGTAACAACAAAGAGCACAAGCATCATCCCGGTTTTCCAGAAACACCCCAGATTGATTGCATAGGTGAAGCGGCCGAAACGGAAAAAAAGCCCCCACCCGAGAGCAAGCAGCAGCATGCTCAGAAACCAGGTCACATAATAGTAATAGTCCAGCCAGAGAGCCGGATAGGGCATGGGATAGTGAAAAACCTCAGCCATGGCACAGAGAGTTACATTGGAGATACACAGTCAAAAGGCAAACCGCTTGTGAATGTAGCAATAAAAATAATCCATAACCCAGCTATTACAAACAGCAATAGCTCACATCATTCTCAAGAGGAACTTCCGCATAGCCCCAAGGAACACCTCCGGCTGCTCCTCATGCGGCAGATGGGCGCAATCGGCAACAACCTCGAGAACTGAATCCTGAAGCTCTTCAGCAAGGCGCACGCTCTCCTCAACCTTGACGGTACGGTCAGCTTCACCGGTCAAAACAAGCACAGGCACACTGATTGAACCAAGCTGTTCATCAAGATGAAGATGGTGGGTTTCAAGAAACACCTCCCAGAACCCCCTCGGCCAGTTCCCCTGCATCATGTCCCCCCTATAGGCTGCAATCGTCCCGGCGCTCAACCTTGCGGGATCATTCCAGAAACTCAGCAGCAGGCGGTCAAAAAACTTATTGATCAGCAGGCGCATCAACCGGGCAAAAAGAGGGCTTGCCGCCTTCAGAACCGGTTTCATCACAGAGGGCACTCCGCTCGCCGCATAGGCGCTGTAAATCATGGCATCCACAAACACAAGCCCCGACACCCTGTCCGGATGGCGAAGGGCTGTAAGCATGGCCAGCGTTCCCCCCGTTGAATTACCGACAAGAATCGCCTTTTCAATACCCAACACCCCCAAAAACTCATCAATCATGTCGCTCTGCGCCTCAGGCGCATAGCTCACAGCGTTCTGCCTTGAAGGCACTGGTCGTGAAGTGTTCCCGAAAGCCGGACGGTCAAGAACCACCACCGTCCCCATTTCCGACAGCGGCCCTGCAACAGAACGCCATGAACGCATACTGAGGAAGCTCCCGTGCAGAAGCAGCATGAACGGCCTCTCCCCGCTCCCCATCATCCGATAGTGCAGACGAAACCCCCTGCACTCAGCAAAGCGGCTCTCTGCATTATAGAGATCAATCATAGACATATCCTTTCAATGCAACATTTTAGAGTTGGGGACACTCATGACTGAGTGTACTTATAAGTACACTCAGTCATGAGTGTCCCCAACTTTCCCAACATTTCGCGTTTACCGTAAAATAGCAAAAAGGCCCGGGATACGGGCCTTTTTGTGTTGAGCATGATCCGGAAGAAACACTCAGTGTTCGAAGAGCATTTCCGAATATGTGGGGAGCTGCCAGCGGCTGCGGTCGACCATGAGTTCAAGGCGATCAGCAACTTCGCGAACCTTGACCATAAACGGAAGCAGAACATCAGCACAGTAGTCGGCTTTGGCAAACTCGCCATCAAGCGTCTCCAACTTTTCTGCAACGCCGTCAAGCTCTTCAGTCAAATCAATGAGGAGCGAGAGGTTCTCTGCAAGCGTCTTGAGATGTTTCGCCTGGCTTTTGAGCGCCTTGTCTGCAAGGCCGATCTCGGCTGCTGCTGACGCAAGGTTGTTGTAGGAGCTGCTGATGTCTCCCTGATACTCTGAAACATCAGGGATGACAAGCGTCTTGAGCATCAGCTGCAGCGTCCGGGCCTCAATGTCAACCCCCTTTACATAGCGCTCAAGGCGAATGTTCAGACGGGAATCAATCTCCTCATGGCTCAAGACACCGTACTTGATGAACATGGCCTGCACATCTTTGCTCTCAAGCGTCCTGAGTGCCTGCGGGGTGTTCTTCAGGTTCGGCAGACCGCGTTCCTCTGCAGCTTTCTGCAGCGCATCGCTGTAGTTGTCGCCCTGGTAACGGATGTTCTTTGTGGCAGTGATTTCTTCACGCAGCGTCTCAAGAATGGCTGTGTCGCGATCTTTTCCTGCGCTGATTTTGGCAAGCATTGCATCTGCCATATCATCAAGCGCTTCGGCCATAAGTGTATTGAGCACCATGTTCGGAACGGATGCCGCCTGAGAAGAGCCTACTGCGCGGAATTCGAATTTGTTGCCGGTGAAAGCAAAGGGAGAGGTTCTGTTGCGGTCGGTGTAGTCCTTGTTGACAACCGGCACCTGCGAGAGGCCAAGGTTCAGCACCTGTTTTTCTGTCTTCAGGTCAATCTTGCCGCTTTCAATTGCGTCAAGCACCCTCTCGAGCAACTCACCGAGGAAGGCGGTCACAACAGCCGGAGGAGCCTCATTGGCACCAAGGCGATGGTCATTGCCGATGCTGGCTATGGACATTCTGAGCACATCGGCCCGTTTGTAAACACCCTTGAGAACGGAAACAAGGAAGACGAGGAACTGGATGTTCTCTTCAGGAGTATCGCCCGGATCAAGCAGATTGATGCCGGTATCGGTACCGATGGACCAGTTGTTGTGTTTTCCGCTTCCATTGATGCCCGCAAAAGGTTTTTCCATCATCAGGAGAGCGAAGCCTTTCTTGTCAGCCACCTTTCTCATCACCTCCATAACCAGCAGGTTATGGTCAACCGAGATATTTGCCTCTTCAAAAACCGGGGCAATTTCAAACTGATGGGGAGCAACCTCGTTGTGACGGGTCTTGGCGGGAATGCCAAGCAGATAGAGCTCGTGCTCCACCTCCTGCATGAACTCGAGCACGCGATCGGGAATGGCTCCAAAATAATGATCCTCAAGCTGCTGACCCTTGGGAGGAAGCGCACCAAGCAGCGTACGGCCGCACATGACGAGGTCAGGCCGTTCTGCAGAGTACTTTTTGTCGACAAGGAAATACTCCTGCTCAATGCCGGCAAATGTCTTCACACGCTTCACGCCTGTAACGCCCAGCACTTCAAGAAGACGGACAGCCGAGTTGCTGACGGCGTTCATGGAACGAAGCAGCGGAATTTTGGCATCAAGCGCCTCGCCGTTATAGGAAATGAATACAGTAGGAATGCAGAGGGTCAGTCCACTGCCGCCCTTCATGAGAAATGCGGGGCTTGAAGGGTCCCACGCAGTGTAACCGCGGGCCTCGAAGGTAGTCCGCATGCCGCCGGACGGGAAACTGGAAGCATCAGGCTCACCCTGAATCAGCTGCTCGCCCGAGAAGCGCTCAATGGCTGTTCCGTCACGATCAATGGAGAGAAAAGCATCATGCTTTTCCGCCGTTGAACCTGTCATCGGCTGGAACCAGTGAGTGTAATGGGTGGCACCATTATCCATGGCCCACTCTTTCATGCCATGTGCAACCACGCCTGCAATTTCTTCCGTAATTTCCCTGCCGGCCTTGATTGTTTCCTGCAAAGACTGAAATACCTCTTTTGGAAGCCTTGCGCGCATGGCTTTGTGATCAAAGGTCATCGCCCCGAAATAGGACGAAACCGCATGTTTACTCTCAATGCTCAAGAGATCCTCCTTGTTGTTTTGCATATGTGATGTTGCTCTCTAACTTTACTGAAACTGAAATTTAATTGAATACTCCGCCCTCCGTCCGCCCGGCCTATCTCCTTGACTTTTTCTCATCATAGGTAAGCAGCACCTGACGGTCCTGAAGATTTGTCCTTACGACATCCGAAGCAATCTTCCTTGTTTTCTTGAGCTGCGAAAGCACAAAACTTGTGTTGGTGCTCATCACTCCCGGCCAACTCTGTATCCGCGAAAGAAACTTTTCAAGCGATGCCGTATTGTGCGTCATGACCCGCATGATATGCGATCCCTCACCTGTCACAGAAAAGCACTCCATGATTTCATCCTCTTTCATGACATGCTCAAGGAATGACTTGTAATGCTTCGAGGAATCCACACCAACCCGGACAAAGGCCTGAATATCAAAACCAAGCTGCCGTTCGTCAACCTCAGTAGTAAAATGCTTGATGATACCGTTTTTCTGAAGCTTGTCCATCCGCTCACTCACCGAGGGAATAGAAAGACCGACAACCTCGGCAAGTTCACTCAACCGAACTCTGCCGTTTTCGCCCAGAGACTCGATAATTTTAAGATCAATCAGATCAAGATGTCCCGACATGGCTGAGGTGAATTTAATTCGGTTATGTAAGAAAATTACACTTTTATAAGAAACAACCAACGACTTTCTTAAAAAAAAATCATTCCTGCCGCGTTTTTCCTTAAATTATTAAGGAAGTGGCTACCATTACAAGGAAAAGGAGCCATAGGGGGTGCATGCCTGGGGGCTGCCGCTGGTTTTTCCAATTTCGCAAATTATTTTATTTAGCAAAGAGCTTAATGACCCATTCACACCACATCAGACCCGTTGTATCCGTCGCACAACAACACCCCATACCCTCAATGACCGAAAAAAAAACACCGGTTCCTTCACCAGAAGCCATCACAAAAACCAGCCAGCCGCAACCACCAATGCGCGCTGCCGCAAGCCAGGATCTCCGTTTTGTGATAAAAGAGAGCATGCGGCTGGGACTCCGGTTTCTTGTTGAAGTGGAGAGGGCTCTGAAAAAACTCAACAGTTGATGAGTCCGGACATTAATTCATATATTCACGCTGGAAAGACGCAAGCGGCAGCATGCCTTGACAATCATCTCCTAACACTTAAGACACAGCAACCGTGAAAATAGCCATATTCGGGGCAGGCGTAGCCGGCCTTGCCGCAGCAATAGAACTTGTTGACCGCGGCCATACTGTTGAGCTCTATGAAAAACGCAAAGTGCTTGGAGGCAAGGTTTCCGTATGGAAAGACAGCGATGGCGACTCCATAGAGTCCGGCCTCCACATTGTCTTTGGAGGCTACCGGCAGCTTCAGGAGTACCTGAAACGCGTTGGCGCAGAGAAAAACTACCTTTGGAAAGAGCACTCACTCATCTACGCCGAATCGGACGGAAAACAGTCCTACTTCAAAAAAGCCAACCTTCCAAGCCCATGGGCGGAGGTTGTGGGGGGCATGCAGACCGACTTCCTCACCTTGTGGGACAAGATCTCCCTCATCAAGGGGCTCTTCCCCGCACTTGCCGGCAATGAAGAGTACTTCCGGAGCCAGGACCACATGACCTACTCTGAATGGCACCACCTTCGCGGTGCTTCGGAGCATTCGCTCCAGAAACTCTGGCGCGCCATTGCGCTTGCAATGAACTTCATTGAGCCCAATGTCATCAGCGCCCGACCGATGATCACCATATTCAAGTACTTCGGCACCGACTACGCAGCCACGAAATTCGCGTTTTTCCGCAAGAATCCGGGAGAATCGATGATTGAGCCCATGCGCCAGTACATCCAGAGCCACGGAGGGCGAATCTTTGTCGATGCCCGCCTCTCAAGGTTCGAGCTTAACAGCGACGAAACAATCAAACATGCGGTGCTCCACGACGGTCACACCGTTGAGGCCGATGCATACATATCCGCTCTGCCGGTGCACAACCTCACCAAAGTCATACCCAATGAATGGCTGCAGCATAAATATTTCCGGAATCTTCACGAATTCACCGGAAGCCCTGTTGTCAACTGCCAGCTCTGGCTGGACCGAAAAATCACCGATACCGACAACCTCATGTTTTCTCAGGGAACCATTTTCGCCACCTTTGCCGATGTCTCCCTCACCTGCCCTGATGATTTTCAGAAAGGAACGGGAACTGCAGACGGCGGAAGCGTCATGAGCCTTGTACTCGCCCCTGCACATCAGCTGATGGGACTGCCCAACGATGTCATTACTGAACTGGTCATGAAAGACATCCACGACCGGTTCCCGAAGTCGCGGGACGCAAAGCTTCTTAAATCCACGGTGGTCAAAATTCCCCAATCGGTATACAAGGCTGTGCCTGATGTCGACAAATTCCGCCCCAACCAGATAAGCCCCATCAGAAACCTCTTCCTTGCCGGTGATTATACCGATCAGCACTATCTGGCATCAATGGAAGGCGCCGCACTCTCCGGAAAGCAGGCGGCTGAAAAACTGCTCAAAACCATGGACAGATAACTTTCCTATCTCCTGCCGCAATATCCCCCCTACTCCAAAGGGTGGATATCGCGGCAGGAGCGCGGGGATTTGGCAAAGAGATTTCATATATTAAAGCAAGAGAAAACATCACCTTCATCACATAAATCAACCACTTATCATGTCAGAAGAACTCAACAAACCCGCTGCGCCAGTTCCGGCAGTGCAGCCAAAAGCTCCGGAGTCCACTCCCGGAAATGGGGAAATGGCCAACCTGATCGGCAACATCGGAATTCTCATTGACAGTGCCGTTGTATCCATGCAGGAACTGTTCGGATTTATCGGCACAACAACCGGTCAGCTGCTTGAAGGTGTCAACACAACAGTCAACTCCAAGCAGTTCAAAGACATGGTGGAGAATGTAGGACAGGCAACAACACAGATTGCCGATGGCGTCAACAGCACCATCAACTCCGTACAGGTCAAGGAGATGATTGAAAATGTCAGCCATGCCACAGGACAGATTGTTGAAGGCGTTACGGCAACAATCAACTCTGAACAGATACAGAGCTCGGTGCAGGAACTTGGCAGATTCTGGACGAACATCCTCCAGAACATTGACAACTCCGGACAGGTCAAAAACATGTTCGACAATGTCAGCGCCGGCCTCGGCCAGCTGATGGGAAGCATTCTCCCTGCAGGCACGCAGATGGGATCAGTTTCGGCCAGCAGCAAAAAAGAGGTCAAGGAGATTCCGTTTTCACCCAAAGAAGCGGTAAAACCAGCAGCGGCAATCCCCCCCGCCGTTACAGGAAAAAAATCCTGAGGAACTCCCTTTAAGAGGCCGCAAAAACCACAAGAAAGAAGCGGGCGCTTCATAAGACCAACAGCACCAGGAAATCCCCAAACAGTTCATCCGGGGGTTTCCTGAACTGCAGGTGAATACAGAAACCCACCCCCCTGCAGGACATAATCGTGAAAAAAATTCATCACGAATTCACTGCCCCGAACAGCAGGGCCGGCATACAGAAAAGAAAAGTACTCATAGCCGACGATGACGAAACCTCACGCAGGGTATTCGGGCATTTTGTCTCCAAAATGGGCTATGAAGCCATAATGGTCAATGACGGGCGAGAGTGCGTCCAGGCCATGGCCGAAGAGAGTCCCGATGTGGTTCTGCTCGACATCAACATGCCGGTTCTCGACGGTTTTGAAGTGATGCAGCATGCGAAATCGCAGAATGATACTACTCCGATCATCATCATCACCGCATCACATGAAATTCCCAGTGCAGTCAAATGCATCAAACTCGGCGCATACGAGTATCTGACCAAGCCGCTCAATATCGACCGGCTTGAAATCGTCATGCGCAATGCGCTTCAGGACTCATCCCTGCAGTCTCAGGTAAAAATGCTCAAAAAAGAGCTTAAAAGCTGCAAGCTGTTTGAAAACATCATCGGCAAAAGCCCCGCAATCAAGGCCGCCATGACACAGGCGATGCAGGTGATGGAAACAGGACTTAATGTACTGATACTCGGAGAAAGCGGCACCGGCAAAGAGCTGTTCGCCGAAGCTATCCATCGGGGCAGCCGGCGGAGCAGCGGTCCCTTCGTCTCTGTCAACTGTGCTGCAATTTCAAGCTCGCTGGCAGACAGCATCCTCTTCGGTCACGCAAAAGGCTCTTTTACCGGAGCAGGCTCCGACCACATGGGATACTTTGAACAGGCCGATCAGGGAACCATTTTCCTTGATGAAATCGGCGACATGGGCTCAGATATTCAGGCCAAGGTTCTCAGGGTCATTCAGGAACGGAAAATCCGGCGGGTAGGCGAAAAACAGGAGCGGAAAACCGACTTCCGTGTCATATCAGCAACAAACAGGAACTTCAACGATGCCATAAGAGATGGCCAATTCCGTGAAGACCTCTACTACCGTCTTGAAGAGTTCCCCCTGTTCCTTCCAGCCCTCAGGGAGCGCCCGGAAGACATCCCGCCTCTCTGCCGGCACTTTCTTGACGAATTCTCAAGCGCAAACAATCTCGGGAAAATAACCATGAGCGACACTGCGCTGTCAGCCTCTGAAAACCATCGATGGCCGGGAAATATCCGGGAGCTGAAGAACGCAGTCCAGCGGGCAGCAGTCACCAGAAAGGATGATGTCATTGAAACTCTGGAACCCAATATCATTCCCGGTTCAATGAAACCTGCATATGCTCCACCTGCACTGCTTCCCCCTGCGGCCGAATACGGACTGCAGCCCTCGGATTCACCCGGCACCAACTCCTATTCGCTTGAAGAGCATGAACGGGAAGCCATCCTCAAAGCCTATAAAGCGGCGCTGGGAAACCTGACAAAAACAGCCGGCATTCTCGGAATCGGCCGGGCAACGCTCTACAGGAAGCTCGACAAGTTTGGCCTTGAGTACCTTAAAACCGGATAGAGCACAAGAAAACCAACCAGCTCCTCAGGAACGAACAGTGCCGGTGTGGCCGAATCCCCCATCACCCCGCACTGTCTCGCCAAGCTCCGAAACCTCCTCAAACGAAACCTCCTCAACCCTGGCAACAACCATCTGGGCAATGCGGTCGCCGTTGTTCACCGTGAAGGGTTGAGGGCCATGGTTGATCAGAATCACCTTCACCTCGCCACGATAATCGGCATCAATTGTTGCAGGAGAATTCGCCAATGTAATCATGCTGCGCAAAGCAAGACCGCTACGCGGGCGCAGCTGCATTTCATAACCGATGGGAAGCTCAATGGCAAACCCGGCAGGAATCAACGCAGTGGAAAATGGCTCAACAACCACCGGTTCCTCCAGGCAGGCAGAAACATCCATTCCGGCGGCATGCGCGGTAGCATAAACGGGAAGAAATGCTTGCTTGTTAAGGCGGACAATCTTTACTTTCAGCATTGCAGAAACATTGAAGTGTCAATAAAAAAAAGCCTCCTGAGGCGAAACTGACTGAAATATAGCATATAGCACCGAAGTGGAAACAACCCCTGAACAAGTCTATGCGCTCGCCTTCGGAGCCCACCCCGACGATGTGGAGCTCTCAATCGGCGCCACACTTCTAAAAATAATAGGTGAAGGCAGGAGGGTAGCCGTGTGCGACCTCACAAGAGGGGAAATGGGCACCAGCGGCACTGCTGAAAGCCGAAAACTGGAGGCCGCCGAAGCTGCCCGGCTCATGGGCTACAGCACCCGCGAAACTCTTGACCTTGGCGACTCCAGGCTCTTCTACAACGAAGAAAACCTTCACGCCCTCATACGGGTCATCCGCCGCTTCAGGCCTTTCGTCGTTTTTGCCAACCCTCCCGAGGAACGCCACCCCGACCACCCGAAAGCCTCACGGCTGGTCACCGACGCCGTCTACTATGCCGGACTCCGCCAGCTTGAAACCCTGTATGAAGGCCGGGTCCAGGAAGCCTGGCGCCCACAGCACCTGTTGTACTATATCCAGTACAAGCAGCTCCCCCCCAACCTCATTGTCGATGTCTCCGGCACTTTTGAAGAATCGCGCAAAGGAATTCGCGCGTTTGCCTCACAGTTCTGGCAAGAGGGTGATGGTTCCAGGCCCGCAACCCTCATCAAACGCAAAGAGTTTCTCGGCAGCCTTGAAGCCCGGGCACGAAGCCTTGGCGAACAGATCGGCACCCTCTACGGTGAGGGTCTGCTCACCCCGTCCACAACTGCCATCAGCTCATTCACAGCAACCTTTCCCGAACCCCGCCACCAATGAAACGCCAGCTCACTCTCATCGCCCTCATCTTCGCTCTCTGCAGCACCCTTTCAGCCTGCCGTCAGAACAACGGCGAGTTTCGAAGCAATACCATCATAACGGCGGTATCTGCTGACTTTGACTACCTGAACCCGCTTCTCATACAGCTCTCACTGTCGCGCGAGGTCTGTACCCTTATCTACCCCTCGCTCGTCAAACCGACCTACGACGAAAAAACCGGAAACATCGCCTTCAGCCCGTCTGCCGCCACCTCGTGGGAATTCTCCCCCGATGGAAAAAATGTTTCGTTCCACCTCAAAAAAGGAATCCGCTGGGAAGATGGCACCCCTCTGAGCTCCCATGACTTCAAATACTCCTACTCCCTCTATGCAAACCCTGCAACAGCCAGTTCCCGGCAGGACTACCTGAACGATCTGCTTCTGAAAGAGAATGGAACCCCGGACATTCAGCGCGCAGTAGAAACCCCCGACAGCCTGACGCTGGTCCTTCACTTCAACCGCGCCCTCTCTGCGTCCATCGTACTCGACCACTTCAACGACCTCATGCCGGTTGCCAAGCATGTCATGGAGCAGTTCAAACCCGAAGAAATCCGCTCCCGCGCCACCGAAATTCCCATAGTCGGCGCCGGCCCTTTCAAAGTTTCACAATGGGCACGGCAGGACAAGCTGGTGCTTGAAACCAGTCCTACCTCCACACTGCCCTACCCGGCAAAAACCCGATCGCTGATTTTCGTTGTCGTACCTGAGTACACAACCCGCCTTGCCATGCTCAAGTCCGGCCAGATCGACGCACTCATCTCGGCGGGCGGCATCAACCCGATTGACACCCGTGAACTCGCACAGAATTCTCCCGATATCCAGATACGGCCGGTCAAAGACCGCTACTTCGACAGCATCGTCTGGCTGAATATTGACGGAGAGAAATGGCGGTCGGAGAAAAAGGTTGTCCCAAACCCTCTCTTCGGCGACCCCGCCGTGCGTCGTGCCATGACCCTCGCCATTGACCGCCAGTCCATCATAGACGGGTTCATGGGGCCGGAACACGCCACAATAGTCAACACATCGCTCTCTCCGGCCTACCGATCCATAGCCAACACATCGCTCGACCCTTACAACTACAATCCCCAAAAAGCCACCACCTTACTCGCCCGTGCCGGATGGACACCCGGAGCCGACGGCATACTGCAGAAAAACGGGGAACGGTTCTCTTTTGAACTTGCAGCCCCGGTCGGCAACCCGCGGCGCAACTATGCCGCCACCATTATCCAACAGAACCTCCGCCAGATTGGCATTGACTGCCGTCTCCGGTTCGAGGAGAACCTCGTCTTTCTCAAAAATCAGAACGAGTTCCGCTATGAAGCCGCACTTTCAGGCCTCGCCGCTGAAACCCTCCCCTTCCAGCTCATCATCTGGGGATCGGACTTCCAGAACCGCACCTTCAACTCCTCCGCATTCCAGAACGCCGAACTCGACTCCATCATAGGGAAACTCAGCGGCCCCCTCGCCGAAAAAGATGCACTGCGGCTTTGGCAGAGCTACCAGCGAATTCTGCACGACAGGCAGCCAAGAACCTTCCTCTACTATTATGACGAACTTGAAGGGTTCAGCCGCCGGGTGGAAAACACCGATATCAATCTTCTCGCAACCCTGTACAACGCCTACGACTGGACCCTCCGCAAGGAACCCTGAAGGCACAAGGTAAATTTTGGCTGATTAGGTATATTCAGCTGAATTTGAATCTGTATCACAGAAACCGACACACATCATGCCCCGCTACACACCAGAACAGCTTGCCAGAAGAAACGCATCGGTATGGACAACCGTCCAGGCCATTCTGGCCCCCATACAGTTCGTCATGTTTCTGGCCGGTCTCACCGTCACCTACCTGTATCAATACGGCATTGGCATAGAAAATTTTGCATGGGTCACCTTTTTCGTCGCCCTGAAAACCTTCATGCTCATACTCATATTCGTCACCGGAGGTTTTTTTGAACAGGAGGTCTTCGGAAAATTCGCATTCGCCCCCGAATTCTTCTGGGAAGATTTCGGCAGCTCCATTGCCATGGTGGTACACATTGCCTACTTCGTCCTTTTCTTCATGGGTGCGAACGAAACCGTCCTTATCTGGACCGCTCTGGGAGCTTACCTGAGCTATCTCATCAATGCCGCCCAGTTCGTCGTCAGGCTTCTCCTCGAAAAACGCCATGAGCGAAAACTGAAAGCAGGAGAAGCAATATGAAAACAAAAGCAATTGTTTTCACCGGCATCCGCCAGATCGAGGTATCGGAAGTACAGCTCAAGCCCCTCGGTTCAACCGATGTTCTGGTGGAAACCTACTGGTCGTCCATCAGCACCGGCACTGAAAAAATGGCATACAACGGCCTCATTCCCTCCCCACCATTCATTTTCCCCTTTATTCCGGGATATGAAACCGTCGGAAAAATAACTAAGGTCGGCGACCATGTCAAAGAAAGCCTGATCGGCAAGTTCGCCTACATTGCCGGTTCCTTCGGTTACGAAGGAGTCAATGCCGCATTTGGTGGGGCATCGCAGTTCGTCGCCTGCCCGGTTGACAGCATCACCATCCTTGATGGCATCGAAAACCCCCAATGCGGCATAGCCCTGCCACTGGGCGCAACAGCACTGCACATCGTCGACCTCGCAGAGGTCAAGAACAAAAAGATACTGATACTCGGACAGGGCGCCGTTGGCATTCTTGCAGCGGAACTCTCCAAACTCATGGGAGCGAAGCTGGTTGCCGCCACCGAACCCCATCCGAAACGCCTGAAATTCTCACCGGCCGACATCCGCATCAACCCTGAAAAGGCAGATGTGTCAGCCTCACTTGCCGGTCATGAGTTCGATGTACTCATTGACAGTACCGGCATCATGGCAGCCATCGACACAGGCCTGCGCTTCCTGAAGTTCCACGGCACGGTCATTTTTGGAGGCTACTACCAGCGAATGAACATCGATTACTCGCAGGCCTTCCAGAAAGAGCTCTCTTTCATTGCAGCAAAACAGTGGGCACAGGGTGATCTTGAGCGGGTCCGCGCACTCATTGCCGAACGGAGGCTCAACGCCGAAAAAATATTCACCCACCAGAGCCCGGTTGACGAAAGCATCACGGAAACCTACCTGAAGGCCTTCGGCGACCCCGACTGCCTGAAAATGATTCTCAACTGGAAGAGTGAGGGCAAAGAGGCAAACGGCTCCTGCTACCTTACCGGAAAACCCTGACAACAGACCGCATGAGCGCAAGAACCATAGCCATTTACGGAAAAGGGGGAATCGGTAAAAGCTTCACCACCACCAACCTCAGCGCCACCTTTGCCCTTATGCAGAAACGGGTGCTGCAGCTCGGCTGCGACCCCAAACACGACTCAACCACCTCGCTCTTCGGCGGCATGTCGCTGCCGACTCTGACCGATGTTTTTTCAGAGAAAAACGCCCGGAATGAAGAGGTCTCCATAGAAGACATTGTCTTCCGGCGCGACATAGGGGACTTTCCCCGGCCCATATACGGCATTGAACTCGGAGGCCCTCAGGTAGGCCGGGGGTGCGGTGGACGGGGAATCATTTCGGGGTTCGATACCCTTGAAAAGCTTGGCCTTTTCAAATGGGACCTTGATATCATCCTTATGGACTTTCTTGGCGATGTGGTCTGTGGAGGCTTTGCCACTCCACTTGCCCGTTCGCTCAGCGAAGAGGTCATCCTCGTCACCAGCAACGACCGCCAGTCCATCTTCACTGCCAACAACATCTGCCGCGCCAACAATTACTTCAGAACGGTCGGAGGAACATCCCGCCTCCTGGGTCTCATCATCAACCGTGATGACGGCAGCGGCGTGGCCGAGAAATATGCCCGGGCCGCCGGCATCAATGTTCTCATGAAGGTCCCCTACAACATGGAGGCCCGCGACCATGATGACCGCTTTGACTTTGCCATCCGCATCCCTGATATCGGGCAGCGGTTTGAAAAACTCGCAACCGACATTCTCAGCGACAGCATAACCCCCTCCCACCCGGCAGGGCTGGATTTCAGTGACTTCATCCGCCTCTTCGGAGAAGTCAGCGACAGCCTCCCCCGTCCCGCAACAAAAGAAGAGCTCTTCAGCGCCGGCACTCCTCTCCATACAGCCACACCATCCGGCGCAGGGCAAAAAGAGGATGAAAGAATGGCAGAATGCATCAGCCGGCTTGAACAGGACCATCAGTCAGTCTACCTCCTGCATGAAAAAGAGGGGAAAAGCACCGCCGAAATCGCCACGCTGCTCAACTGCACGGAACCCGAAGCCGCCCGGCGCCTCGCAGCAGCACTGAAAGCACTCCGGGCTCTCTTCTTCCAGCTCTAAAACGCCAGCCGCAGTACCATTTTTCTTCCTGCAACAAGAAAACCCTCTCATATCGTCATCACGATGAGAGGGTTCTGCTTTGCCAGCCATCCGTTTCCAGAGTGGAGAGGAAACCGCTCAGGCGTTGGCTTTCTTGGTTGCCCTTGCACGCTGGTTGGCATCAAGAATCTTCTTGCGGATCCTGATGCTCTGGGGCGTTACCTCAAGCAGCTCATCGTCATTGATGAACTCAAGCGCCTGCTCCAGCGAAAGAATGCGCGGCGGGGTAAGGCGAAGCGACTCATCAGTACCCGACGAGCGCATGTTGGTGAGCTTTTTTGTTTTGCAGACATTGATGGTAATATCAAGCCCGCGGGTGGACTCGCCCACAACCATACCGGCATACACCTTCGTGTTGGGAGCCACAAAAAAAGTGCCGCGGTCTTCAAGACTGCTGAGCGCATAGGCAACACAGACACCGTTCTCGGCAACCACAAGGGCTCCGGTTTCACGGGAGGGCAGCTTGCCCTTGAAAGGCTGGTATTCGTAGAACACATGGGCCATGATACCCTCGCCCTTGGTGTCGGTGGTAAACTCAAGATTGTAACCAATAAGGCCACGGGTCGGAATTTCAAACTCAAGGCGGACCATGCCGCCACGGAGCGTACCCATATGCTTCATTTCAGCCTTCCTGCGTCCCATCTTCTCAATGATGACTCCGGTATACTCTTCAGGAATATCAATGGTCACATGCTCAACAGGCTCAAGCATTGCGCCCGATTCATCCTTCTGCATGATAACCTGGGGCCGGGAAATGGCAAGTTCATACCCTTCACGACGCATGGTCTCAATCAGTACTGAAAGGTGGAGCTCTCCACGACCCGAAACCCGGAAAGTGTCGGCACTGTCGGTCTCCTCAACATTCAAGGCCACATTGGTCATCACCTCTTTCATCAGGCGCTCGCGAATCTTGCGGCTGGTCACCTCCTTGCCCTCCAGTCCGGCAAAGGGAGAGTCGTTCACCGAGAAAAGCATGGAAAGGGTAGGCTTGCTGATATCAAACGACTCAAGCACTTCAGGTGAGTCAATGGCTGTAAGGGTTTCGCCCACATTGGCGTCGGAAATACCTGCAATGGCAATAATATCTCCCGAAGAAGCCTCCTTGGCCTCAATGCGCTGCAGCTTGTCAAACTGGAAAAGCTTGGTCACCGTACCGCGGCCAATGATCCCCTCAGGGCTCACAACGGCAAGCTGAGTACCGGGGCTCACCTTTCCGCGATGAATTCTGCCAATGGCTATCTTGCCGATGTACTCGTTGTAGTCCAGGCTGGTCACCAGCATCTGGAACGGAGCATCGTCATCACCAACAGGAGCTGGAATCTCCTTGATGATGATATCAAGAAGCAGGTCCATATCGCCATCCGGATCGTCCATGCTGTACTTGGCCACACCGTTTTTGGCGGAGGTGAACAGGTAAGGAAAATCAAGCTGTTCTTCTTCAGCTCCAAGTGCAATGAAAAGGTCAAGCACCTGATCGTGCACCTTCACAGGGTCAGACTGGGGACGGTCAATCTTGTTGATGACAACAATCGGCTTGAGTTTCAGTTCCAGTGCCTTACGGAGCACAAACTTGGTCTGCGGCATCGGCCCTTCGAACGCATCAACCAGCAACAGCACACCATCAACCATTTTCAGAATCCGCTCAACCTCGCCACCGAAATCGGCATGGCCGGGAGTATCAACAATATTGATTTTGTGATCCTTGTAAACAGCTGCAGCATTCTTCGAGAAAATGGTAATGCCCCGCTCCCGCTCCTGGGGATTTGAATCAAGCACCCGCACATTCACCTGCTGGTTATCCCTGAATGCACCGGTTTTCTGGAAAATGGAATCGACAAGCGTCGTCTTGCCATGATCAACATGGGCTATGATTGCTATATTTCTGATATTCTTGTTCCGGCTCATCTTTTTTCCTTGTAACTTGTAAGAGAGTATGGTTTATATTGAATGACGGGCGGAATATACATATTTTTCTTTCGTTATCCCGCCCCCACAACAATCTTTACCTTCCCGATGTCCAGGACAGTCACACCGGGGCTCTTGGACTTTGCCGCATAATTTCAATTTAAAGCGGATACCACCGTATCCCCATAGAAATAGAGGATGAACAATATACTGTTAACCAACTCGCCATTGCTTCTGCTGACGCAGGCACTCTCGCTGCTCTACCTGCTCACCACAGGCCTTTACGGAGCACATTTCTTTGGCGACATCCAGTTTGCAAAAAAATACAAACAGCCGTCACTCGTCATGACGCTGCTGACGCATCTGGTTTATCTCGGACTTCTCACCTCCATTGACGGCTTCCGTATAGGGTACTCCACATTCAACATCATGACCATGGTGGCCCTCACCCTGACCACCACTTATTTCTTCATTGAATTCACCACAAAGAACGACAAAACCGGATTTTTCGTTCTTGCCTTTGCCTCCGGCGCGCAGCTGCTCTCCTCCATACTGACGGCGCAGGCCACAGGCACGAGTGCGGCTTTCAGCGGCATCGGCATTGGAGTTCACCTCATCTCCTCAATTTTCAGCTTCAGCGCCATTGCCATAGCCGGTCTTTACAGCTTTCTCTACCTGCTGCTCTTCCGCCAGATTCAGCGCAACCGGTTTGAACTCCTCTTCCAGCGCCTTCCAAACCTTGAAGTGCTGGAACGACTCACCATGCACGCCGTCGCCTTCGGCTTCATTTTTCTCTCCATCACACTCTTTGCCGGCGTTATAGAGCTGAAAGCGACCGGCGGAGCAATAGAGCTGATGGACATCAAAGTCATCACACTGGCCATCATCTGGCTTTTCTATGGCGTCAGCATTTTTATCCGCCCACTCATCGGGTGGGACATAAAAAACATGGCCTATCTGTTTATCATATTGTTTGTCTTCATCACCATGCTCGTCACCCTGATGGCGATATTTTCGCCAACATTTCACACAGCAGCGCCATAAAAAAGCACTGCATTTGAAAATATTGGGTTAGAGGGATATATTTACAGTTCAGCAATCTGATACTAGCCAAAGAGACCGGCATTCACGAAAAACCACGCTGCCATGAACATCATTTCAGTTGGTGTCAACCATAAGACTGCACCCATTGAAATCCGTGAAAGAATCTCTCTTTCCGAAGTTCAGAACAAAGAATTCGTCACAGGCCTTGTTTCAGCGGGCATTGCACACGAAGCCATGGTGCTCTCAACATGCAACCGGACAGAAATCTATGTTGTTCCGGCAATGCATGAAGTTACCGGCGAATATCTCAAGGACTATATCATCTCTTTCCGTGAAGCAGGAAAAGATGTTCGCCCTGAACACTTCTTCAGCCGCTTCTATTGCGGCACAGCCCGTCACCTTTTTGAAGTATCCAGCGCCATAGATTCTCTCATCCTGGGAGAAGGGCAGATTCTCGGTCAGGTAAAAGAGGCATACCGCATTGCTGCCGAAGTGCAGACAGCAGGCATTCTGCTCACAAGGCTCTGCCATACAGCCTTCAGCGTCGCCAAAAAAGTCAAGACCAGAACCAAAATCATGGAAGGTGCCGTATCGGTCAGCTATGCAGCGGTCGAACTGGCGCAGAAGATATTCTCGAACCTCTCCATGAAAAAAGTGCTTCTTGTCGGAGCAGGAGAAACAGGCGAACTTGCCGCGAAACATATGTTCGCAAAAAACGCGCGCAATATCGTCATCACCAACCGCACCCGGTCAAAATCCGAAGCACTCGCCGAAGAGCTCGGCACCAATCAGGTGCTCCCATACGAATCATACAAAGAGCATCTGCACGAATTCGACATCATCATTACCGCTGTCAGCACCAAAGAGTACATCATCAGCGAAGCGGAAATGCATGCAGCCATGCTCAAGCGCCGCCTCAAACCGGTCATCATCCTTGACCTCGGACTGCCGAGAAATGTTGATCCGGAAGTATCAAAAGTGCAGAACATGTTCCTGAAAGACATTGACGCACTCAAACACATCATCGACAAAAACCTTGAGCGCCGCAGTGGTGAACTGCCGAAAGTGCACGCCATCATTGACGAAGAGCTTGTCGCCTTCGGCCAATGGATCAACACACTGAAAGTCCGTCCAACAATTGTTGATCTCCAGTCGAAGTTCATTGAAATCAAGGAAAAAGAGATCGAGCGCTACCGGCATAAGGTTTCTGAAGAAGAACTCCGGAGAATGGAGCACCTGACCGACCGGATCATGAAAAAGATTCTACACCATCCGATTAAAATGCTCAAGGCACCCATCAGCACTTCCGACAGCATGCCAAGCCGGGTTGACCTTGTCCGCAATGTTTTTGATCTTGAAGAGCCGAACCAGTCACACTAAATAAAAATCTGTAACCGCTTTGAAAAAACAGCTTATCATCGGTACCCGCTCCAGCCCGCTCGCCCTCTGGCAGGCAGAATACACCAAGGCTGAGCTTTCCAGACACTTTCCAGACCTTGATATCACCCTCAAACTGGTCAAAACAACCGGTGATGTACTGCTGGACTCCCCGCTCTCCAAAATCGGAGACATGGGACTCTTCACCAAAGACATCGAGAAATTCCTGATTGCCAATGAGATTGATCTGGCGGTCCACAGCCTGAAGGATGTTCCAACTGCCACTCCCGAAGGGCTGATCATCAGTGCCTTCACTGAGCGGGAAGACACCCGTGATGTCATCATCTCGAAAAACGGCGTCAAAATGCTTGACCTGCCCAGAAACGCAAAAGTAGCAACCAGCTCGCTTCGCCGCATGTCGCAGCTCAAAAGCCTCCGCCCCGATTTCGACATCAAGGACATCCGCGGCAACCTCAACACCCGTTTCCAGAAATTTGACGAAGGTGAATTTGACGCCATGATGCTTGCCTACGCCGGCGTCTACCGCCTCAACTTCAGCGACCGCATTTCCGAAATCCTTCCGCATGAAATCATGCTGCCGGCTGTCGGACAGGGAGCACTGGGCATTGAAACCCGTGTTGATGACGAACAGACAAGGGAAATCGTGAAGGTGATGAACCACAGCAACACCGAGTACTGCTGCAAAGCTGAACGCTCGCTGCTCCGCCACCTTCAGGGCGGCTGCCAGATTCCCATCGGCTCCTACGCTTCGTTCAAGAACGGAACACTGCACCTGCTCGCATTTGTCGGTTCAGTGGACGGAACCAAGGGCATCCGCAACGAAATCACCAAAACCGGACTCACTTCTCCTGCACAGGCTGAAGCCGCCGGCATTGAACTTGCTGAAGAGCTGCTGAAACAGGGCGCAGAGGAAATCCTTTCGGAAATCCGCAAAACCTGTTGATGAAAACAGTTCTGGTAACACGACCGAAGAATCAGGCCGGCGCATTCGTCAGCCAGCTTGAAGAGCATGGGCTCGGTTCGGTCGTTTTTCCGACCATTGAAATAAAAGCTGTCGAAGGATGGGAGGTCCCCGACCTCTCAGATTTTGACGGCATTTTTTTCACCAGTCCCAACAGCGTCAGCGCCTTTATGGCCCGACTCCTCAGCACCACTCCCGAACAGCTGGAAAACCTTCAGAAGGCAACCGTCTGGGCAGTCGGCAAAACAACTGCCGGTGACCTTCTGACGCACGGCATCACCACCGAACCGGTCCCGAAAATAGCCGATGCCGTCACCATGATGAGTGAAATTGGTGAAGAACGCATTGCAGGGAAAAACTTTCTCTTTCTGCGCGGAAACCTCTCGCTCGGCATCATCCCCGATGTCATCGGCAAACGGGGAGGGCAGTGCACCGAGTTGACCGTCTATGAAAACCTTCCCCCCTCTCTTGAAGACACTGCTGCCATCAAGGCAATGCTTGAAGAGGGCAAACTTGACTGCCTCTCCTTCACCAGCCCCTCAACGGCAACCAACTTTTTCGAAGCCATGGGCACAACCGGCCTGCCCGATGGGGTAAAGATTGCAGCCATCGGCACAACAACAGCCCGCGCCCTTGAAAAAATCGGCATAACAACCGACATCATCCCCGAATACTTCGACGGCCCCAACTTCGCCAGAGCTATAGCCGAAGCTCTCCGCTGATCAACCGCCTGCGGCAATATCCTCAAGCAGCTGCCGCCCCATCACCATATTGGCACTGACCAACCCTGCCCCCGATATTGTCGTTTCTCCCCGGTAATCAAAACAGCACCCCCCGGCCTCCCTCACAATTGGAATCAGGGCTGCGCAATCCCACGGGCTCATTATCTTGTCCACAGCAACCTCGGCCCTCCCGGAAGCAACCAGCATGTGGCCGTAGCAGTCTCCCCATCCTCTTACAAGGCCGGCATCATGGCGCAGCCGATCAACCGGATGACCCGAAACTTCGTCCATGAGATACTCTTTTTCGGTAAAGACCACCGTCGCATCCTTACTATCCGCAATAGAAGAAACACCAATTGGAGAGCCGTTCATGAAGGCGCCCTCTCCAGATTCAGCATGATACATCTCATGCAGGGCGGGGAAATTGACAACACCCACCTCCACACTCCCCTTCACCTCAAGAGCTACCATCACCCCGTAAAAGGGAACTCCATGGATAAATGAACGGGTACCGTCAATAGGATCGATGATCCACCGCCGTCCATTCGTAGAGTGGTGTTCCTCAAACTCCTCCCCCAACAGGCCATCCTGTGGATTGGCGCATAGAATCCCCTGACGGATCAGCTGCTCAGCCTTCCGATCGGCCTCGGTCACCGGAGAGCGGTCCCGTTTGGTTTCAACCCTCAATGATTTCCGGGAATAATACTCAAGTGTCAGCAACCCTGCCCTGTGGGCAAGATCAAGCGCAAGTTCCAGGTCCCCGCTCATAGGTTTTTTCATCTAAATGACTGCAAAAAAAAGAAAAATAGCGATTATTAACGCCTCTCTGCATAACATGGGAGGATATTCCCCTTTTTTTTTGAATATTCAACCTATCACGGCGGTAACTGAAGCCGTCAAACCCTCATGCAGCATAGCCTGCAAAGCCCAGAAACGCTGATGGCATCAATAATCAAGGCCTCTGGTCCCGCTTTTCAGCTAACCTCTCCAGGCATTCCCGCAAAACCCTATCGACCCACATCATGAAACGCTTGATTGCCGAACGCGAAAAAGCCCGTCTTGGCGGCGGAGAAAAACGCATAGAAGCGCAGCACAATAAAGGCAAGAATACTGCCCGTGAGCGCATTGCCATGCTTCTGGATGAAGGCAGCTTCGAAGAGTACGACATGTTTGTCACCCACCGCACCACAGACTTTGGCCTTGACAAACAGCACTACCTGTCTGACGGCGTGGTTACCGGATACGGCACCATTGACGGACGCCCCGTTTACATCTTCTCACAGGACTTCACCGTCTTCGGCGGTTCCCTCTCGGAAACATACGCCGATAAGATCTGCAAAATTATGGACCAGGCTCTCAAGGTTGGCGTTCCGGTCATCGGCATCAACGACAGCGGCGGAGCCCGCATCCAGGAAGGGGTCAGGAGCCTTGCAGGCTACGCCAGCATCTTCCAGCGCAACATCATGGCCTCGGGCGTCATCCCGCAGATTTCAGCCATCTTCGGCCCCTGCGCCGGAGGTGCCGTCTACTCCCCCGCCCTGACTGACTTCGTCATGATGGCTGAAAAAACCAGCTATATGTTCGTCACCGGACCCAAGGTTGTCAAAACCGTCACGGGCGAAACCATTACCGAAGAGGATCTCGGCGGGGCAACCGTCCATGCATCGAAATCCGGTGTCACGCACTTTGTAGCTTCAGACGAGGAGGAAGGCATCCTGCTCATCAAAAAACTGCTGAGCTACCTGCCGCAGAATAACCTTGAGGAGCCTCCTCTAGCCATCTGTGACGACCCAATCGACCGTCTTGAGGAAAGTCTGAACACAATCATCCCCGAGCAGCCTTCACAGCCCTACGATGTCAAGAAAGTCATCGAGGCCATTGCCGACAACGGGGAATTCCTTGAAGTCCAGCGCCAGTACGCCCGGAACATTGTTATCGGGTTTGTGACCTTCAACGGCATCTCCACCGGCATTGTTGCCAACCAGCCAAGCTATCTTGCCGGCTGCCTCGACATCAATGCTTCACGCAAAGCCGCCCGCTTCATCCGTTTCTGCGACGCATTCAACATTCCCATCGTCTCTCTGGTCGATGTTCCGGGTTTCCTTCCCGGCAGTGCCCAGGAGTTTGACGGCATCATCAGCAACGGCGCCAAACTCATTTTCGCCTACGGAGAAGCAACCGTTCCGAAAATCACCATCATCCTGCGCAAAGCCTATGGTGGAGCATACTGTGTGATGAGCTCAAAGCATCTGCGGGGCGATGTCAACTACGCATGGCCAAAAGCCGAAATTGCAGTCATGGGACCGGCCGGCGCAACTGAAGTGCTCTACAACCGGGAACTCAAAGGCATAGAAGACCCTGAAGAGCGAGCCCGCTTTGTTGCCGAAAAAGAATCAGAGTACCGCGAAAAGTTTGCCAACCCATACGAAGCAGCCAAATACGGCTACATCGACGATATCATTGAACCTCGCAACACCCGCTTCAGAATCATACGGGCCCTGCAGATTCTCTCGACAAAAAAAGACTCGAACCCTCCCAAGAAACATTCAACGCTGCCGCTTTGAGCAACCCATTTGATTTTTCCGCAATTCAGCTGGAGCACCTCACCCTTGCCGCAACCGGCTACGGTGTCGTCTTTTTCTCCCTGATACTGCTCTACTTCATCTTCAGCATCATGCCGAAGGTGCTCGACTTCCGACTCAAGAAACAGCCTGACCCGGAAGGGCATGCAACTCACGGGGCTCACCAGACCCCCACACAGAGTGGAGAGGTCAACGCTGCAATAGCAATGGCACTCTCACTCTATTTCAGCGAACTTCACGACCAGGAAACCGCCATTCTCACCATCAAGAAAGCGGCAAAAACCTACTCCCCGTGGAATTCGAAAATCTATAATGTCATCAACTTCAAAGGCGCGCAGCGATGAGGCAATACTCCTTCACCATAACCGGCAACAAGTACAGCGTTGACATCAAGTCAATTGAGGAAAACATCGCCGAAATTGAAGTCAACGGAACATCCTACCAGGTGGAACTGGGCAAAGAGATGAAAGCTCCCGCCACTCCAAAACTGGTCCGTTCAGCACCGACCACACCGCCAAAGGCACCAGCACCGATGAGCAGCACCGGTGTCAGTCTTGTCAAAGCCCCTCTGCCCGGAACCATACTCAAAGTCATGGTTGCCCCCGGAGCTACGGTAAAACGCGAACAGCCGCTCATGGTTCTTGAAGCCATGAAAATGGAAAACAACATCCTTGCCGAAAAAGACGGCACCATCAAAACCATCAAGGTCAACGAAGGCGACACCGTCCTGCAGGGCGACACACTGCTTGAAATAGATTAACCATCACCATGCAAGGAATCCTCCGCTTTTTTGAATATTCAGGCTTCGCCAATGTCACCCCGGGACATGTCCTGATGGTGCTTATCGGCCTCCTGTTCATCTACCTCGCCATCCGCCACGAGTACGAACCGCTCCTGCTCGTCCCTATCGGATTCGGCATACTCATCGGCAACACTCCCTTTCTGGAAAACGCAGGCCTGCAGCTCGGCATCTATGAACAGGGCAGCGTCATGAACTATCTCTACCAGGGGGTGCTCAAAGGCATTTTTCCGCCGCTCATATTCCTCGGCATCGGCGCCATGACCGACTTCAGTACCCTGCTCTCCAACCCGAAACTCATCCTTCTCGGAGCAGCCGCGCAGATCGGCATTTTCCTCACCTATCTGGGTGCTCTTGCTCTCGGGTTCGGCAACCCGGAAGCTGCATCGATAGGCATCATCGGCGGAGCTGACGGCCCAACAGCCATCTTCATTTCCTCGCGCCTCGCACCGCATCTCATAGGTTCCATAGCCATTGCAGCATACTCCTACATGGCGCTGGTCCCCGTCATCCAGCCACCCATCATGCGCCTCCTCACCACGCCTGAAGAGCGCAAAATCAGGATGAAACCGCCGCGTGCAGTATCCAAACAGGAAAAGGTCATCTTTCCCATTGCAGGCCTCCTCATCACCGGATTCATAGCCCCCGGCTCGCTTCCCCTGCTCGGCATGCTCTTCTTCGGCAACCTGCTCAAAGAGTCAATGGTCACCAAGCGCCTCGCCGATACGGCAAGAAACGCCATGATCGACAGCGTCACCATCATTCTCGGCCTGACCGTTGGAGCCTCCACCCAGGCAACCACATTCCTCACGCCACAGTCGATACTCATCTTCGTCCTCGGCGCCCTCTCCTTCATGATTTCCACCGCCGGCGGAATCCTGTTTGCCAAACTCATGAACCGTTTCCTCAAGGGCGAGAACAGAATCAACCCCCTGATAGGAGCCGCAGGAGTCTCGGCCGTCCCCGACAGCGCTCGCGTTGCGCAGACCGAAGGGCTCAAGGCCGACCCGAACAACCACCTGCTCATGCACGCCATGGCCCCCAATGTTGCAGGAGTCATCGGCTCAGCCGTCGCAGCCGGCATCATGCTCAGCTTCCTCATGTAAAAAGAGGCCCCCTTCCTCTGAACACAATAGCCCCGAACACGCAATAATGCCGGCAGTTTTTCCTGCCGGCACTTCCCCTTTGTTCCGGATTTTCTTATTTTCAGTGATTTACCAAACATAACCCGTCACTACCAATGAGCCAGCTCGATCTTCTCAACATCCCCCACCGTCCCAGAAGGCTCCGCAGAACCGCCGCCATCCGGAACCTGGTGCAGGAACGCACCCTGACGGTCAACGATCTCGTCTATCCCCTTTTTGTCTGCCCCGGCAGCAATGTTGTTGAGGAGGTATCCTCCATGCCCGGCAGCTTCCGCTACTCCATCGACAACGCCGTCAAAGAGTGCAAAGAGCTCTGGGATCTTGGAATCCAGTGCATCGACCTCTTCGGCATTCCTGAAAAAAAGACTGAGGACGGCAGCGAGTCATACAATGACAAAGGCATCATTCAGGAAGCCATACGCGCCATCAAAAAAGCGGTTCCCGACCTCTGCATCATGACAGATGTTGCGCTTGACCCATTCACCCCCTTCGGCCACGACGGCTTGGTAAAGGACGGCATCATTCTCAACGATGAAACCGTCGAGGTGCTCTGTAAAATGTCGATTTCACACGCAAACGCAGGCGCTGACTTCGTCTCCCCGAGCGACATGATGGACGGCCGCATCGGCGCCATCCGCGAATCGCTTGACGATGCAGGCTTCTCCGATGTCGGCATACTCTCCTATGCCGCCAAATACGCCTCAAGCTTCTACGGCCCGTTCCGCGACGCCCTCCACAGCGCCCCCCAGTTCGGCGACAAGAGCACCTACCAGATGAATGCCGGCAATACCGACGAGGCCATGAAAGAAATTGAGCTCGACATCATGGAAGGAGCCGACATCGTCATGGTAAAGCCCGGTCTGGCCTACCTTGACATCGTCTATCGCACGAAAGAGCGCTTCGATGTACCCGTGGCCATCTACCATGTCTCGGGTGAATATGCCATGGTCAAGGCCGCTGCAGCCAAAGGCTGGATCGACGAAGAGCGCGTGATGATGGAATCGCTTCTCTGCATGAAGCGTGCAGGCGGCGACATGATCTTCACCTACTACGCCAAAGAGGCAGCAAAACGCCTCCGCTAACAGCTGGAAAGAAGAAGAACGAACAAGAGACAAAAAAAAGAAGCCCGGCCGGAAGTGAAGAACAACACCCGGCCGGGCTTTTTCATAAAGGAACCTCGACTGAGACATGATACGATACTTTACCGCAGGAGAATCACACGGCCCCGCACTCTCGGCCATCATTGAAGGCATGCCGGCCGGCGTAGCCGTCAGCCGGGAAGAAATTGACCTCCAGCTACGGCGCCGTCAGCAGGGATACGGCCGAGGTGGACGCATGAAAATAGAAAACGACACTGCCGAGGTCCTCTCCGGCATCCGCTTTGGCAAAACCATCGGCTCGCCCATCTCTCTGGTCATCCGCAACCGCGACTGGGAGAACTGGACAGAGAAAATGGCACAGTTCGAGTCACACGAAGCGACCACCGAAAAAATCACCATACCTCGCCCCGGACACGCCGACCTTGCCGGCCGTATCAAATATGGCTTCAACGACATCCGGCCCGTCATCGACCGCTCCTCTGCACGCGAAACCGCAGCACGGGTTGCGGCAGGCTCACTCGCCCGCACATTTCTCTGTCAGCTCGGTATAGAAATCGGCAGCCGCATCTCCTCGATAGGCCCCGTAACCGACACCGGATCGGACAAAACCATATCCGCACTGCTTGAAAAAGGTGCGGAGTGCCTTGCAGGTGCAGCCGACCGCTCTGAAGTTCGCATGCTGGGGGAAAAAGCTGAAGAAGATGCAATAGCCGCCATAGACCTGGCTAAAGAGGGGGGCGACACCCTTGGAGGCATCATTGAAATCTACATCACCGGTGTGCCCGTCGGCCTCGGCAGCTATGTGCAGCACGACAGAAGGCTCGACAGCCAGCTTGCCGCAGCCGTCATGGCAATACAGGCAATAAAAGGGGTGGAAATCGGCCCTGCTTTCGAGAATGCCCGCAAACCGGGATCCGAGGTGCACGACGCACTGCATCTGGTCAAAGGAGAAGGGGTAGAACGGCCGACCAACAGATCGGGAGGAATAGAGGGGAGCATGTCGAGCGGAGAAACCATACACATCCGGGCCGCAATGAAACCAATCTCATCCATGCAGTCGCCCCTGCAGTCCTTTGACCTCGCAACACTTCAGCCAGTCCTTTCACGATTTGAACGAAGTGACACCTGCGCTGTACCAGCAGCTGGCGTTGTGGCCGAAGCTGTTGTGGCTCCCGTCATTGCCAACGCCCTCTTTGAAAAGTTCGGCGGAGACCATCTTGAAGAAATCCGCAATCGCCTGAACCATTACCGTGAAGCGGTACGCTCTGCCTTCTCCGGCTGATCCTCATCCGCCTGGTTGTACCTGCCAACAAGGCGCTGGTTCATATCAAGTGAAGGCTCAGCACTCTCCGTCCGCCCAACAATCTCAGCAGGCACACCGGCAACCGTGTAATGCGGAGGCACATCCTCCAGCACAACGCTTCCCGCACCGACCTTCGCACCCTCCCCTATCACCACATTACCAAGTATCTTCGCCCCTGCCCCTATCAGCACCGACTTGTGCACCTTCGGGTGACGGTCGCCCGTCTCCTTGCCCGTACCGCCAAGAGTCACCTCATGAAGCAGCGACACATTATCGTCCACAACAGCCGTTTCACCAATCACAAGGCTCGTGGCATGATCAAGCAGAATGCCTTTGCCTATCACCGCTGCCGGATGGATGTCGACCGCAAACACCTCCGACATCCTGTTCTGGATGAAATACGCCATGGTCTTGCGGCCATTCTTCCACAACCAGTGCGCCAGACGATAGGCCTGAAGCGCCTGGTACCCCTTCAGAAACAGCATGATTTCAAAATAATAGACCGCAGCCGGATCGCGCTGCTGGGTTGCCACCAAGTCATACGCAGCCCAGGCAACTCTGTCCGGACACTGGCGATAAAAGTCCTCAATCAGCCCCTGCAGGACAGGAGGCGGAAAATGCTTCGAGCCCAGCTTCACAGCAAGAAGCATCGCCAGCGAAGAAGCAAAATCATCAAACTGCATGATATGCTGCTCCAGAAACATGCTGATGTCAGGATCGCGACGGCACTCAACCGCAGCCTCCGATACTATTCTATCCCACACCTTCCCTACATCTATATCCATAACACTTGAAAACGGCTCCCCGCCGCAAGAAAAACATTAAAAAATGAAGACCTATAAACCAGTTACAACATACAAACAAACTGCTCCGTAAAATGTTCAAATAAAATAGCGTTTCAAGACACTCCAGCCCGCTCAGGGTTGTTTAAGATGCCGACCGGTTCATTTTACGAAGTTTCTGCGGCTCTGCCAATTCTCTTTTTCTTTCTGCAATTGAGCTACATTGCAGTTACCCCCCTTTTCACATAAAAAATGGAGGCAGCAATGAGTTTTGTCCATTTCCATAACGATGTACTCTTCACCCAGCGGCTCCTTGCCGCAGAACGGCTCTACCTCGGTGCACTTGACGGACTCTGGGGCCCCATAACCGAACGGGCCTACCAGGAATTCAGCCTGCGTACGGCAGCAATAACCAAAGAGCTGGGCGCATTCGACACCCGATCCGAACAGAACATCTGCACACTCTCCCTCAGAGCACAGCGCCTGTGCCGCATCTTTCTCACCAGAGTTCTGCAAGGAGGGATGAGGGTACGGGTGATTTCCGGTACCCGTACCTACAAAGAACAGGACGAACTCTTCCGCCGTGGCCGTTACGGCAACCCGGGCCCACGCGTCACCAATGCCAGAGGAGGTCGCAGCAACCACAATTTCGGCATTGCCTGGGACATCGGGATCTTCACTGCAGAAGGAGGGTATGTCACAGGGAGAGATGACTATGACGAAGCCGCACGAATCGGACTGACGCCCGACATTGAGTGGGGAGGGCACTGGAAAAGCTTCCCCGACAGACCCCACTACCAGCTCCGTTTCAGCCAGGAAATCAGCATTACTTCACTCCGGGAGCACTTTGAGGAAGGAGAGGCAATTCAATCCTATGCATGAGAAAGAGGCTGCATCTCACCTGCTTTTGAAAGCGGTTTTTTTTGCGTACACTTTGCTTGCTGTAGTACCAACCCCAACCGGCAACAACACTTTTGCAAAGCAATGCAGATATCACGCAAAATCGAGATTGATTACGGCCACACACTGCCGAACCACTATTCATTCTGCAACCAGCTGCACGGCCATCGTGGAGTGATTGTAGCCACCGTTGAAGGCCCGGTTGTCGCTGAAACAGGCGACAGCCGGGAAGGTATGGTCATGGATTTCAAGTTCCTCAAAGACATCATGGTGGAACGCATCCACAACAAGCTCGACCACGGGTTCGCCGTCTGGAAAGATGACCACGAAGACCTTGAGTTCATACTGAAGCGCAACACCCGCGTCCTCGTCACCGACGAACCCCCCACCGCCGAATTCCTGGCCAAATGGGCATTCGGCCAAATCAAGAACCATCTCCCCGAAGCCGTCACCCTCACCAACCTCCGATGGTACGAAACACCCAACAACTGGGCGGACTTCAACGGATAGCCTGCAATCGGGCATACTCCCCACACAGCAGCAATTGACCCGAAGATATCACCCCGTGATGCCTCTGAACTTCACTATACCTGCTCATTATTACTATATTGCCACAGTTGCCACCCGATCCAATCTACCGTTGGAGTCCTCTGCCACTGACCGCCATAAGGCGGTTGCAAAAAAGAGCTCTTTCTTGATGACCTCTTCTGTGTGTATGACCAGGAGAACCGGGAAGAGAGGGAACAGCCTGAAGGCCGGGGGCTCTCTCTGCCCGGGTTGAATGGATTTCATTAACCGGAACATAATGATGTGCTTGGTCTTATAGCAACAGGCTTTCTGGCATCTGCGATCGCGCCGATGCTGTATAAGCGCTACAGGGAAAATTTCGGCTGGATCGCCGTGCTGTTTCCGCTGTATATGTTTTTCGGATTTCTTTCAAGGTATCCGGAGATTGCTGCCGGAAATTCCGTGCGGGAATCGCTCCCCTGGGTACCCTCTCTTGGAATCAATTTCTCTTTTCTGCTTGACGGGCTGAGCCTCACCTTTGCACTCATCATCTCGCTTGTAGGCGCGGCAGTGTTTCTTTTTTCCGGAGCATACATGAAAGGATACAGAGATGCCGGGCGGTTTTATCTCTACATCGGCGTTTTCATGACCTCGATGCTCGGCCTTGTTCTCGCCGACAACATGCTGCTGCTGTTTGTATTCTGGGAACTGACGAGCTTCAGTTCATATCTGCTGATTGGATTCAACCATCACAAAGAATCGTCCCGAAAATCCGCACTGCAGGCATTGCTCGTGACCGGAGGAGGCGGCCTTGCGCTGCTGGCAGGCATTCTTCTTCTTGGAAGCGTCACCGGCACTTACGAAATTTCCTCGTTCTACGACATGAACAGGATAATCACCAGCAGTGCACTCTATCCCGCAATCGTTGTTCTGCTGCTGCTCGGAGCATTCACCAAATCCGCACAGTTTCCATTTCATTTCTGGCTGCCGAACGCCATGGAGGCGCCCACCCCTGTCAGCGCCTATCTGCATTCGGCAACCATGGTCAAGGCGGGCATCTACCTGATAGCCAGACTCAACCATGAAATTGGCGGTACGCCTCTCTGGCAGGACACCGTTCTGATAACGGGAGCCGTGACCATGCTCTTCACTGCCACGCTTGCATTCAGGCAAACGGACTTGAAGAAACTGCTCGCGTACTCAACTCTCTCCGTACTGGGCACGCTGGTGATGCTGCTCGGCATCGGTTCAGAGCTTGCCATCAAGGCGTTCTTCATCTATCTCATAGCGCACTCGCTCTATAAAGGAACTCTCTTTCTGGTTGCCGGGACGATTGACCACGAAACCGGTACACGAGATGTCGGCAAACTCGCCGGCTTGCGCAAAGCCATGCCGGTAACAGCTGCGGCTGCAGCCCTGGCCTCCTTTTCAATGATGGGGGTAATCCCTTTGATAGGGTTTATCGGAAAGGAGACTGTCTATAAGGCCATACTGGAACTTGACCGCTGGGGCCTGCCGCTCATCGGTGCGGCAGTGCTGGCCAACGCCTGTGTTGTAATGGTAACACTGCTCGTTGGGTTCCGGCCGTTCCTGGGGAAAGCCAAAGAGACCCCCAAGCAGGCTCACGAAGCTCCGCTGAAAATGCTTCTCGGGCCCTCACTTCTGGCAGTTCTGGGACTGCTCATCGGTCTGTTCCCGGACTTTTTCATTTCCGCCATGCTTGAACAGTCTGCCAGAAACATCCTTTCCGAAGAGCTCAGTCTGAAGATTGTCCTATGGCATGGGTTCAATCTGGTACTGATCCTGAGTTTCGTTACGCTGCTGCTGGGAGGACTGTTCTATGCGCTCCGTCCGGTTGTTCTCCGATACTCTTTCTTCTCTTCCCTTCCGGCCCTTTTCAAGCCTTCCTCATGGTACGAAAGCGCACTCAAAGGGATGCTTTCATTCGCCAAACTCCAAACCCTCATTCTTCAGAACGGCTACCTTCGCAACTACACCATAGTCATTGTTCTCGCGGCTCTCATCCCGGCATCTTTTGCACTGTACAGAGCAGCCGAAGAGGTGTCGATCATTCCTGATTATTCAATCACCTTTTATGAGGCTGCACTGGGGCTGATCATCATCATTTCCACCGGCCTTCTGATAACATCCACCTCAAGGCTAAAGTCGATTGTGTCGCTCGGTGTCATGGGTTTTTCAATAGGCATCATCTTCGTCATCTATGGTGCGCCCGATGTTGCGCTCACCACATTCGCCATTGAGACGCTGAATGTGATCCTGTTTGTGCTGGTTCTGCAGAAACTTCCTAAATTTCTCAAGCTTTCGCGTTCCTCAAACAGAATAAGGGATGCTGTTATAGCTTCAGGCATCGGAGTGTTCATGACCCTGGTCGTGCTCTTTGCCACCTCATTCAACATCTCAACGGAACTGAAAGAGTATTTTGCAGCCGCAAGCCTGCCGGAGGGGAAAGGGCTCAATGTGGTGAATGTTATTCTTGTGGATTTCAGAGCCCTTGATACACTGGGCGAAATAACCGTGCTTACAATAGCGGCGATAGGAGTGCTGGCCATGCTCAAAACTGCAACAGGGAGAAAAGCGCAACCATGAATTCCGTGATTCTTGCAACCGCATCGCGATACCTGCTCACACTGATTCTGATTTTTTCAGTGTTCATGCTCCTGCGCGGCCATAACGAACCTGGTGGGGGTTTTGTTGGCGGACTGGTAGCTGCCGCCGCCTTTGCGCTCTACTTCATCGCCAACGGACTTGATGCAGCCCGCTCAATTCTGCGCATCGAACCGCTGCGCGCCGCGGTGCTTGGCCTGCTCCTTTCCCTTCTGAGCACTCTGCCCTCACTTGTATCGGGCAAGCCCTTCATGACCGCTCTATGGATAGATACCGGCATTGAGGCAATCGGAAAAGTAGGAACCCCTCTCCTGTTCGATGTCGGGGTATATTTCCTTGTGCTTGGCATCACGCTCACCATTATTTTTGCGCTGGCAGAGGAGGAGTGCCGCGTATGAGAGTTCTGCTTCCAGTCATTATCGGCCTGCTCTATGCAACAGGGATCTACCTTATTCTGAGGCGGAGCATGGTCAAAGTGATTTTCGGTCTGGTCGTTCTCGGCCACGCCGCAAACCTCATGATCTTCACCGTTGGCCGTCTGACCAAGGGCTCGCCAGCATTTGTGCCACATGGGGCTACAGGCATTGCCGAACCCTTTGCCGATCCGCTTCCACAGGCACTTATTCTGACGGCCATCGTGATTGGTTTCGGAATACAGGCATTCACAATAGCGTTGTTCAAAAAAACCTGCCTGAGTCTGAAAACTGAAGATCTTGACGAAATGAGGAACACGGACCAGCTTGAAAAGGAGAGTCCATGAACAGGCTCATCATACTACCGGTTCTGGTGCCATTGACCACAGCACTCATCATGCTGCTGCTGCCTCGCCGCATTGCTGTGCACCGGCTGCTCGGAGTGCTTTCAACCCTCCTTCTCTCGGTTGTCTCTGTCATACTGCTCAACAGCGTTCTTTCCGGTGGCATTCTGTCTCTCCAGGCAGGTGGATGGGCCGCACCGTTCGGCATCACAATGGTTGTTGATACCTTTTCCTGCATCATGCTGGCGATGGCCTCACTGATTGGGTTGACCACAGCCATCTATTCGATAGGCTCCGTGGATGAGAAGCAGGAACACAATTTCTACCATCCGCTCATTCAGCTGCTTCTGATGGGAATCAACGGAGCGTTTCTGACCGGAGACATCTTCAATCTCTATGTGTGGTTCGAGGTCATGCTCATCTCATCATTCGTGCTGCTCGTTCTTGAAGGCAAACCGGAACAGTTTGAAGGAGCGATAAAGTATGTCACGCTGAACCTGCTCTCCTCGGCAATCTTTCTGGCTGCAGTAGGGATTCTTTATGGCATGGCCGGCACGCTGAACATGGCGGACCTCGCCATGAGGCTTCCCATGCTGGAACATCGTGAACTGCTCTCGGTTGCTGCCATTCTGTTTCTCATCACTTTTGGAATTAAAGCCGCTGTCTTTCCCCTCTTCTTCTGGCTTCCGGCATCCTACCATACTCCGCATGTCGCTGTTTCAGCAATTTTCGCCGGGCTGCTCACAAAGGTAGGGGTATACGCCATCATACGGTTCTTCACCACAATCTTCACACTCGAAAGCACCCCGTTCATCCATCACATACTGCTCTGGGTGTCGGCGTTCACCATGGTGACAGGCGTGCTTGGCGCAGTCGCACAGTACGATCTCCGCAAGCTTCTCTCCTTCCATATTATCAGCCAGATAGGCTACATGATTTTCGCCATCGCAATCCAGTCACCACTGGCTATAGCGGGAGGGCTGTTATTCATTGTGCACAACATCGCCGCAAAAACAAACCTTTTCTATCTCAGCGGAATCATCCGGCTCATCTCAGGCTCCTGGAACCTCCGGCAGATAGGGGGGCTGTATGCGACCTATCCTCTTTTGGGACTGCTGTTTCTTGTGCCTGCGCTCGCTCTGGCGGGAATACCTCCGCTTTCAGGATTCTGGGCAAAACTCACAGTGATCCAGGCGGGTCTTGAGGCTCAGCAATGGCTCGCAGTCAGCGTAGCCCTTATGGTGAGCATACTCACCCTGTACTCCATGATCAAAATCTGGAATGAAGCGTTTCTGAAAGACAACCCCCTTAGCGGAGATGAAGGGCAGAGAGGCCGGGAATATCATGAGCTCTCTGCCGGCAAGAAAATCGCCCTGATTGGGCCGGCAATCATCCTGGCAATGTTCACCATAGTCTCCGGCCTCTGGTTCGAGCCATTTTTCATTCTCGCCGAGGGGGCCTCACTGGAGTTGCTTGACGCAGGCATCTATAGTAAAGCAGTGACCGGAGGGATACCATGAACCTCCTTCTGCTCAACATACTTCTGGCGGTCGCATGGATGATGCTGACAGGCGAAGTAAGCTCCGGAACCTTCACCGCCGGGCTGCTTGTCGGATATCTCCTGCTTTGGCTGACACGCCCGGCATGGGGCGAAACCCGATACTTTTCAAAGCTCCTGCCGGTCATCAGGTTCGTCCTGTACTTTCTCAAGGAACTCCTGGTCGCAAACCTGAAAGTGGCCTATGACATCGTAACGCCAAAGGATCACATGGTACCCGGCATTGTTGCCGTCCCGCTTGATGTGAAGAGTGATATTGAAATTACGCTCTTCGCAAATCTTGTAACCCTCACGCCCGGTACCCTGAGCCTCGATGTCTCCCCGGACAGGCGGACGCTCTATGTCCATGCGCTCTATGTCAAGGATGCCGGGCAGTTCAGAAGGGAACTCAAAAACGGTCTTGAAAAAAGACTGATCGAGGTGATGCGATGAACTTCATGGAATGGGCTGTGCAGGCATCGGTGATCGTTATCGGCCTGTCGATACTGATCATATTTCTGCGGCTGATAGTCGGGCCCTCCATTGAGGACCGCATCGTCGCGCTTGATCTGCTCTCAGCCAACGCAATCGCTTTCATTGCGGTGTATTCAATCCAGAAAAACACAACAACATTTCTTGATGCAGGAATCATCCTTGCGCTGCTGGCCTTTCTCAGCACTGTAGCGTTTGCATTCTATCTTGGAAGGAGAGAAAAACAATGAAAGAAATTCTCAGTGGCAGCCTGCTCCTCATGGGGAGCGTCTTCATCCTGCTTTCAGCAGTGGGCATACTGCGAATGCCGGATCTCTACACACGCATGTCCGCAACAACAAAGGCCTCAACGCTCGGCATCGGACTGGTGCTTCTGGGAACCATCCTCTTCTGGCAGGATTTCGGTATCGCTTCACGGGCCATCGCAATTATCGTCTTTCTTTTTCTCACAGCACCCGTGGCGGCCCATGTCATAGGCCGCGCAGCATACCTTGGCAAGGTCCCCCTCTGGGAAAAAACAAACATCGACGAATTCAAAAAGAGGGAACACCCTTCCGATAGCAGCTCCTCAATGCCTGAGTAAAGGCTCATCTCCTGAATGCATCAGGCACGACCCACCCTCCCTTCGCCAGACTTCAAGACAGCAATCTCAATCCACCCGTCTCCCCTCACCCGAAATATCCGCTGCCCGCTCCCCAAAAACTCCCCCAAAGACCTTTCAATACCCTCAAGCGTGTAAAACCTTTCCAGAACGAACCCCGGTTCACTGCGCACCTCCTCCTCACGCCAGAACGAGAACTCACCGGTAAATGAACAATACTGCATGATCTCCCCGAACACGAGGCGCGGGATATCCCTCCGCTCCGGATTCACCTCTCCATAGGGCACGAGATACTCAAAAACAACCATTGAACCCTCAGCCAAATTCCGCCACTGCCCAAGGGCACTCTCCCGAGACAGATAATAGCTCAACCCCTCAACAATCGTCAGCGTGGGTGCAGCGTCCTGCCAACCTGCGCCAGAAAGAAGCCGGCGCAACCCGGCATGATCTTCAACATCTCCCTCAAGGCAAGAGAGGCTGCTTCCTGAAGCAACAGCAAGGCGTTCAACCATTCCTCTTTTTTCCCTCATACCGCTTGAATCAATCTCAAACACCTTCAGGCCTGCAAACCGGCTTGCAAGCTCAATGCCCAGCATGGAATAGCCGGCACCGGGGATAACCACCTGCCGAATATGGCCACCGGCAAGGATAGTTTCTGCCTCACGGGCTATACAGAGTTTTCGGTAGCGGATAACCCGGTCATACTCCTCCCAGACAGCATGGCACCTGGCCAACAACTCCCGCCCTCGAGAGAGGTCAAGCATACCGGCATATTGCCGGACGGCATCAGACTGATAAATCTCCTCTCCACACCAAAGCAGCACAAGTGCCGAGGTGTCGGATATGGCTTGAACGGGCAACCGGCCACTCTTTGGCACTGTATTTCTGTTCATACGGTAGTTGTTTATGTATCAGCCGTATCGGCTCTCAACAGCTTCACTCAATGTTCTGCACGCCCTTTGAAGAGCATTGCCCTGAGCGTCAAAAGAATAAGAACGACCGCTGCCGCCATAGCCATGAGCGATGGTTCAGTATGAACCGGCCTGCCTACCCACCCTGTAAGATCAAGCCCAAGAAAGCGATACAGGCGATTGACCAGAATACCGGCAACAAGCGACATGACCATAATGCTCACAAGGTAGACAGCGGTTGAGGCCTTGCCGAGCATACGGGAGATAACGGTCAGCGAAGCCGCATTGGTTGCCGGCCCGGCAAGCAGGAACACGAGAGCCGCCCCCGGTGAAATTCCTTTCAGGGCAAGAGCTGCCGCCACAGGGGTAGAGGCAGTGGCGCAGACATAAAGCGGCACTGAAATGGCCAGCATCATCAGCATTGAGAGAAACTCGTTTCCGGCAACCAACTGCAGCATATCGGGCGACACAAAAACAGAAATACAGCCCGCAAGCAGAAGACCCAGAAAAAACCACTTCCCGATATCGGCCAGAAGATCAGAAAATGCGAAACGCAACCCGCCACGAACCTTCTCTATAAAAGATTGCGGCACTTCTGGTATGGCAGCGCTGCTTGAACAGGTGCCGCCACAGCAGGAGCCTGTAGCTTGTCCGGCTTCGGGAACAACGGCAGAGGGCTTCTCAAACCGTTCAAAAAAAGCCACAGAAACACCTGCCGCAATCGCAGTAACAAAAGAAACCAGGGGGCGGATAACCGTCATCAGTGGATCAAGCAGAGCATAGGTTACCGCAATGGAATCAACACCCGTCTCAGGAGTAGAAATAAGGAAGGATGCAACAGGCCCCCTCCCTGCTCCCTGCTTCCTCAGCCCTGCCGCTGCAGGCAGTACGCCGCAGCTGCAGAGAGGAACAGGAATACCAAGCGCCGAAGCCTTTACGATCCCTTTAATCCCTCTTCCTCCCATATGTTTTGCAATCATATCACCGGGCAGCAATGCACGGAACAGCCCTGCCACCACAAAACCCAGAAGCATCCATGGCGCAGCCTCAACAAGAACATGCCAGGAAGCCACAAAAACTGATATCAGTATCGCTATAAATTCATTCATGATTGGCTTCTCACTGTTTGTGCTTTACAGCTCGTCACACATCTCCCCCCCCTCTCTTCTCTTACATGCTCAAACCCCGTTTCAATCAGCATGGCAATGTGAGGGTCGTCAAGCGAGTAGTACACATTCTTCCCCTCCTTTCTGGACTTGACTATCTTTGCCCCCCGCAGCACACGAAGCTGATGCGACACCGCAGACTGAGTCATCTTCAGTATCATGGTCAAATCGCACACACACAGCTCCGAACAGAGAAGAGCATTGAGAATCGACATTCTGCTCCCATCACCAAGCGCCTTGAAAAGCTCAGCCACAGCCAACAAATCTTCCCGTGAGGCCATAGAGCCACTCACCTTCTCAACCGTTTCAGGATGAAAGCACTGCTCCAGGCAGATTTCAGAACGGTTTTCAGTCATTGATTTTTGTGCATCAACATTCATATGAACTTTTGTTCATATGTTAATACATAACAGAAACAAAAACAAATCACTTCCCGACACGCCGGCAAGGAGAGGAGAAAAAAGCTCCATTGAGCAGGGAGAACAAGACGGTGGATTTCGGGAAGATTTCCACTATGAGATAAATCGTGCTACCTTATTTATGGTGCCTCGAAATAAAGGTGCCCTCATTTTTCACCCTGCGCATGGGCTATAACAGCCAGCAGTTTTGCAGCAGTTTTTCTCAATTCAATTCTGAACACAAGGAGCTGACCATGCAGAACGGATCACTTTTCGGCAAACTGTTTGACTTCTCATTCAAGGAGTTCATCACCCTGCAGATTGTCAAGTACCTTTACATTCTGTCAATGGTGTTTGCCGCCATTACCGCTCTGGGCACACTCGGGGCGGGATTTACCTCAATGCAGTTCAACTTCTGGAGCGGACTGGGCGGTATCCTGATGGCACCGATTGTCTTTTTCCTGCTGGTGCTTCTTGCGAGGCTGCTTCTTGAAGCACTTGTAGCAACCTTCCGCATTGCCGAAAACACCAGCATACTGGTAGAAAAAAACTAGGGGACGTTGTTGAATATCGTGAATAACTTTCAATGCCGCGAGAAAAAACACGCAGCGGCTTGCCGGGTATATTGCGCCAGAAACATTCCACCATGTAATGCTCCGCAGGATAGAACGAACTCCTGTCTTTCTGGATGACACGGGCAAGGCAGCGTTTCTTGCACGAATGGGGTGATTGACCAAAACTGCCCGTCAACAAAGGACAAAGACGAGTGTCGTCAGCTTTATAACAACAGCCTCTGGTTTCTGGGGTATGTCCCGTGGCAGAGGCTGGCTTGTGCGGAGTGCCTGAAGTGACGCACGGGCGGGCACCGGTGGATTTGGGCGACTTTGGAAAACGCTAGACCGGCCCACGGCTCCGCACAACGCGGATGCTCTGCACAAGGATGAAGAGCGCCAGGGCGATAAGGATAACGGCTATTGAGGCGAGCAGGTATTTAGCCGGCTCGGCGGTGAGGAACTCATTGGTTTTCACGACGAGAGCACTGATGGTGGTGATGAGCATCAGGACTGCCGGCACAGCGGTCAGCTTCCAGTTCTTCCCCCTTGCGAACAGCCACACGCTTGTGACTATGAACACCACGCTCGCGACAAGCTGGTTGGCTGAACCGAATATGGGCCAGATGGCCTTCCAGTTGCCGAGTGCCAGTACTCCGGCCAGAAATCCTATAAGAAGGGTGACCCCGTATTTATTCTTCATCCCCGGAATACCGAAAGTCTCACCGAGAAGCTCAGTTCCTATATAGCGCGTAATGCGGGTAGCCGAGTCGAGCGTGGTCATCACAAAAGTTTTCAGCATGGTGATGCCGATGAGAGCGCCGAAAGCACCGAGTACCGGCCTGGTAATTTCACCATAACCGAGGCCGAAGGTCTTTATCCATCCCCCCTTCTGAAACACCTCCTGATAAACGAACCCGTGCTGACCAACCGGAATCTCTTTCCAGTAGAGGCCTGCTGTAACGGCAACAATTGCCAGAACAGCAAGAGCAGATTCAGTGACCATGGCCCCGTAACCGACGGCCCGGATATCTTTCATTGTGGGAAGCTGCTTGGCGGTGGTGCCGCTGGCTACAAGGCTGTGGAAGCCCGATACCGCTCCGCAGCCGATGGTGATGAAAAGCATGGGGAACATCCAGCCCTGATCGGAGGAAAAGGAGACCACCGGAGGAGCGTGGAGTTCGGGACGGGAGAGCAGCAGCCCAAGGAAGCCGAAAAACATGCCGGCAAACAGGACAAGGGCGGCAAGATGGTCGCGCGGCTGCAGGAGCAGGGTAACCGGAGTGACAGAGGCAATCATACCGTAAATGATGAGAATGATGGTCCACCATTGTGCCGGGTTCGACACCGGCAGACTCAAGGGGTGGCTGTGGCCGAGGACGATGAGGCCGAACAGCATGGCAACACCCAGCAGCGAAGAGAGGAGAATCGAGAAGCCACGATGGTACATCAACCAGCCGATGAGCGAAGCAACAGGAATGAGGCCAAGGGTGGGAAGCACCACTTCAGGGGTGTTGGCAAGGGTCTGGCCGGCTATGGCGGCAAACACCGCCACAATGAGGATGAGTGTCAGGAAAACAAAGAGGCTGAAAACAATTTTTGCATTGCGGTCGAGGATGTTTTCCGTAAGGTCAGCTATTGAACGCCCCTCGTTTTTTGCGGAGATGGCAAGGGAAGCAAGGTCGTGCACAGCACCCATGAAGATGCTGCCGAACACTATCCATGCCAGAGCGGGAAGCCAGCCCCAATAAAGGCAGGCGATGACCGGACCGATAATGGGAGCCGCCCCAGCAATGGAGGCAAAATGATGGCCGAAAAGAATCAGCCAATGTTTTGCCGGCACGAAATCGACACCGTCATGCTGTTTGACGGCCGGAGTCTCTTCCGATTCATCAATGCCAAGCTGACGGGCGAGAACCGGGCTGTAGTAACGGTAACCGAGGTAGAGCAGCAGGAGGGAAAGAGCTGCAAGAAGAATGGCGTTCATTAGTAATCGGGGGTTGTGCCTGTTTATTTTCGGGTAAAATACACAATTCTGTCAATATTAAGTCCTGAGACAACGCAGGAAGCAGAGCGCAGGAAGCGTCAAAGTATTATGAGCCGAAGAAACCTATGCGAGCTCAATACTGATGACAACCAGAACTGAAGAGAGGAGAACATGAAAAAAGTACTTGCAGTTTCCTTGCTTCTGCTGGCTACGGGATGCACACCCTACTTGCGTAATCACAACGACGACCGCCGTGACGAAGGCAAAAGTGACCGGTATGAAAAAAAAGAGAGTTGGGACAGCGACAGGAAGGACCGGAAAGATAAGGATGAAAGAAAGGATGAGCAGCGCTATGACGATGAGAGAACAGATGGCGACCCTTACCGCTGAGAATCAGTGAAAGCCGACACTTACTCTGCCTTTTTCGTCCAGTAGGCTTCCCCTCCCTGTGTGATGAGGCTGAACCGGCCGGTGGCAAACATTTCTTTCATAACTTCCCCGACTTTCTGCGGAGAGTCGGAGAACCGGTCTTCAAGGGCTTTCCTGAGTTCATTTTCCTGCACGGGATGGCGGAGGGTTATGGCTGTTACCGCTTCAAGAATATCGGGGGTCCCGGAAAGATCCATGGAGCCTTTTATCGGGTGTACAACAGCAGCAACCTCCTGCATGAGGGCAACCGCCCGCTCAATGCGCTCTTCACTCGGGAGCAGGACATCCTTTTCGGTTGAGGGCCTGGTTGGAATGACAAGGTGCACCATGTCGGGGCCGATTTGAGCAAGTGCACCGGTAATATTTTTCAAGGCTTCATCGGTGTCGTTGACTCCTCCAAGGAGCATCACCTCAACCCAGAGGTTGCCGGTGTATTCCTTTCTGAAGGCGATAAGCCCCTCAAGGTGACGCTTGAAGGTAAAGCCCGGAGCATGACGGCTGATTTTCTGGTGCAGCTCTTCTGAGCCGGCGTTGAGCGAAGGGAGTACTGCATCAGCTCTCAAGGCCTCCTGACGGACTTCGGGCAGAGAAAAAAGCGAGCCGTTGGTAATAATGGCCACGGGAATATCAGTCATCTTCTTCACCTCGTCAATAAGCCTGCCTATACCGCGATACAGCATGGTCTCGCCCGAGCCCACAAAGGTAATCCAGTCTATGTGCGCTCCGGAGTCTACAGCCTCTTGTATTTCAGAGAGAATCTCTGCGGACGGATAGAACTCCTGCCGCAGAAGGGTATACTCCCTGGTTCTTCCGAGCTGGCAGTAGATGCAGTTCCAGGTGCAGCTTTTCGGGGGAAGCAGGTCAACGCCGAGGGACTGGCCGAGGCGTTTTGAAGATACAGGGCCGAAGACATGGGTCATGGCAGTCATTGCTGATAATTATACGGAGGCTCAATCGACACCGCTGTTTGCGAGGACCTCGGAAAACTTCACACGGCTCTCCTCTTCAAACGCCTCTTTGGATATTCTGGGGAGCAGGAGGCTGGCAAGGCCGAACGCCAGGATTTCAAGACCGAAGATGGCACTGTAGGCCATCATGTAGCTGCCGCTGAAGGCATGCACCACATCGCGGATGATACCCGCACCAAAGTGGCCAAGGAACATGGCGAGGCTCTGGGCCGTTCCCCAGAGGCCGATGTAGACGCCACTGCGCCCTGCAGTCATGGTCATCATCATGGTGATGTTCGAGACGCTTGAAGCGCCGAGGCCGATACCCGTAACCACAAGACCAATGCGAAGCATAGACTCGTCGAGGGCGAAGCCGGCAGCAATGATGATGGAAAACCCGACCATGCAGAAGAGGTTGCCGATGAGGGCGCCGTTCTTGTTGCCGATCCGGTTCAGAAGAAACCCGGTAATGAGCATGAAAACGAGCTGCATGCCGCCCATTGTAGGACGGAAGAGTTTGGTGGTTACCCCTACGGGCATGCCGAACACATCTGCGCCGAACGGCTCCATCACAATTTCATTGGAAAACATGGCAAAGATAGAGAGGAAGATGTAGAACGCGAAAAACATGGTTTTGGGTGACCGGGACAGCAGCCGGATCGACTGAACGAAACCAAGCGACTCCTCCGCTGTTCCTTTCTTCCCCGCAGCGTTTCGCTCTTCAACCCCCACAAACGCAATAAGGCCAAGGACAAGGGCGATAAGTCCGCCAGCAATACCCACATTCACGAGGCGTTCGGGTGTGTAGACATCAAGATAGGAACCGACCACACGGGCCGAAATGATGGTGGTAAGCACCATGAGGGTCCAGCTGGAGGAGGTCACCTTGCCGATGTGCCTGTCGCCCACATAGTCGGCGATGAGTGCGTAGTAGGCGGTGGTGGCAACCTGCAGGCCGAAACCGAAGAGGAGGAATACCGCCATGAGCTGCCAGAGGCCGACATCAAAAAGTACTGCCGGGAAAAGGGTGGCAAAGTCGGTGCCGCTCACCTCTACCTGATAGGCCGCCACGGGGGCGTACATGAAGGAGACGACGCAACTCACAAGCCCAAGAAGGATATAAGGGGAACGCTGGTACCCCAGAAAATGGGAACGGTCGGACATGCTTCCAGCCCATACCTTGACGCCGAAAACGGCAAGAAGTTCTTTGAGGCTGATAAGACCGAAGACGATTGTGGAGGCGATGCCAAGCTCTTTGACCATGACGCGGTTGAGGGTGTCGTGCAGAAAGCCGAGCATGATACCAAAACCCATCTGGAAAAGTGCGAGGCGGATCAGGTTGAACAATCGCATTGAACGAAGAAAAAGAATGTTAGGGAAACGCCGTTGCAGGTTTCAAGGGCAAGGTGGGAAATATAATAAAAAAGGGACGGCAATCAGCCTATCGGAAGGCGGAGTGCGGCAGCAAGGCCGGTGAGGCGACCCTTAGAAGTGCACCTGGCGATGGCCGTTGCCAAGGCTTGCTCTTCACCAATAACCATCACCAGCTTTCTCCCCCTTGTTACCGCCGTATAGATGAGGTTCCGCTCCAGCATCGGGTAGTGAAGCATGGAGAGCGGTATGACCACTGCGGGGTATTCCGAACCCTGGCTTTTGTGGATGGTAATCGCCCATGCCGGCGCCATTTCATCAAGCTCACTGAAAAGGTAACGCACCTCACGGCCATCAAACAGCACCTGCATCTCCCGGTCGTCATCATCTATAGAGGAGATTATCCCGATGTCGCCGTTGAACACCTCTTTTTCATAGTTGTTGATGGTCTGAATCACCTTGTCGCCCCGGCCATAGGTGACTGCGAACCGTTCAACCCGCTTGCCTCCCCCGCCGTTCAGGCGCTCCTGCAGAAGGGTGTTGAGCGACTGCGAACCCAGAGGGCCCTTGTTCATTGGAGTCAGCACCTGGATACCCTCCAGCGGGTCGAGTCCGAATCGCTCGGGGATCCTCTGGGCCACAACAGAAAGGAGTTTGCGGCGTATCTCTTCCGGGCCGGAGGCAGAGACAAAATAAAAGTCTGTCAGTTCGGGCCCCTCATGGCGAAGAAGTCCCTCCCCACGGTTGATGCGGTGAGCGTTCTGAATGATCATCGACTGTGCGGCCTGCCGGAAAATCTCCGTCAGGCGGACAACAGGAACAGCTTCGGAGCTGATGACATCTGCCAGAACGGCACCGGGCCCGACAGGGGGAAGCTGGTCGACATCACCGGCAAGAACGACTGCAGCCTTACTGGAAATGGCCGAGAGCAGGCGGTTCATCAGCACCACATCAATCATGGAAGCTTCATCAACAATGATGATGTCGGCGTTGAGAGGGTTGGAGGAACAGCGTTTGAAGTCGTAGGTATAGGGGTCGAACTCAAGCATCCGGTGGATGGTTCTTCCCTCCCGTCCGGTAGCCTCACCGAGCCGTTTGGCCGCCCTGCCTGTAGGAGCGCAGAGCAGCACACTGAGCCCGAACACCTCAGGAATGGAGAGCAGTGTCCGGATGATGGTGGTTTTACCCACACCCGGGCCGCCAGTAATGACAAGCAGCTTACTTGTAAGCGCAAGGCGCACCGCTTCGCGCTGTGAGGGGGAGAGTTCAAGGCGTGATCGCTCTTCAGCCTCCCTCACAGAGCGATCAACATCAATCCTCCCCCAGGGAAGCTTGCCTGAAGCAATCCTCTTTATGCCCTCCGCCACCCCCTGCTCAGCCTTCCAGAGAGACTCAAGATAGAGATGCCGGTCTTCCCCCTTCCCTTCAGCAATGACATGCCCCACAGTAAGTTCACTCTTAAGAGCCTCCTGCAGGATATCCTCACGCATCTGGAGGAGCTGGCGGGCTGAATCAAGCAGCATGGTTTCGGGAACCCGGCAGTGGCCCCTGGAGGAAAGTTCCTGCAGCACCCAGCTGATGCCGGCCCGGGCCCGAAGGGGAGAGTCCCGGGCAATACCGATGCTTAGGGCAATGGCGTCGGCCGTGCGGAACCCAATGCCCGAAATGTCGCGGGTAAGCCGGTAGGGGTCGCGGCTGACCACCGCCACGGCATCTGCACCGTATACTTTATAGATTTTCAGTGCTCTTGCGGTTCCAACCCCGTGCGACTGGAGGAATATCATGATGTCGCGCACCGCCTTGTGCTCCTGCCACGACTCCACAATCTGCCGCTGCTTCTTCGGCCCTATGCCGGGAAGCTCAAGCAGCCGTTCCGGCTGAGCCTCAATGATGGTAAAAACATCGATCCCCCAGGCACCCATCATGACAGAAGCCAGATGCGGCCCCACCCCCTTCAGCATGCCGGAAGCAAGATAGTTCTCCATCCCCTCATGGCTCCTGGGAGCCACAACCGAAAGAGTAGAGGCACGAAACTGCATACCCCAGTTCCTGTCATTCTGCCATCGGCCGACAGCCTCTATGTGCTGACCCGGTGAAACGGAGGCAATGCAGCCCACAACAGTCATCCCGGCCTCGTCCGCTCCGGAAGAGAGGCGAAGCACGGCAAAGCCGCTTTCAGGGCTGAAAAAAGAGACCCTGTCAACAACTCCGCTGAGCCGTTCATCCCCTGCCCCGTTCGCTTCCTCTCGATGCATGCCTGATTCCTCTCACTCAATGGGTTCAACGCTTCCGAAGCGCTTCTGCGTATTTGCAAATCAAGGTGAATTTAAGTATTGTGCCGATAGATTCACATCTTGGGGGTGCTTTCTTTTGAAGGCTGAGATCACACCCTTGTAACTTGATGCAGGTAATACTGACGCAAGGAAAGATTGAAGCTCTGTTCCATACCCTACCGTAGGGCCTTTAAGGGCTTCTCATCCTTCTCTCCCGTTCGTTTTCCTGCGGCTGACACCCGGAACCACACATGAGTACCAACACCACACACACCTCTTGCCCTAAAGAGTCCAGAGAGGACAGGGCGTTTCAGAAAACATATGCAGAAGGAACACTCTGGCCCGTCAAAGTGGGCATGCAGACCCTCAACCTGTCGGGAACATATTCCTGCAATGGAGTTCCGTTCTCTTCACTGCCTCTGTACGACACCAGCGGTCCGCACTCCGACCCTTCCTTACAGGTCAACCCTGCTGAAGGACTTGCTCCCGTGAGGGACAGCTGGAACTTCATTAAAAGCATCAGTGTGCCCTGTGCGGCACCAGTCAACACCGAATCGATGACCGAGCGCCATCCGCGCATGGCCGAGGACGGCATTGCTCTTACACAGATGCACTTTGCCCGCAAAGGGGTCATCACTCCGGAAATGGAATATGTAGCCATCCGTGAAAACCAGCAGCTTGAAGAGTGGATAAGGGCGAACGGCCGGGGGGGAACCCCTTCTGAACCCATTACCGCCGAGTTCGTCATGAGCGAAGTGGCTGCAGGGAGAGCAATCATTCCCGCAAACATCAATCATCCGGAACTTGAGCCGATGATCATCGGCAGGAACTTCAGGGTAAAAATCAATGCCAACATCGGCAACTCCGCCATGAGTTCAAGCATAGCCGAAGAGGTTGAAAAAGCTGTCTGGGCATGCCGCTGGGGGGCCGACACCGTCATGGACCTCAGCACCGGAGCCAACATCCACAAAACCCGCGAATGGATTCTTCGCAACTCCCCCGTTCCCATCGGCACGGTACCCATTTACCAGGCACTTGAAAAGGTAAACGGCGTTGTAGAAAACCTTACATGGGAACTCTACCGCGATACGCTTCTTGAACAGGCCGAGCAGGGAGTTGATTATTTCACCATCCACGCGGGTATTCTCGAAAAGCACCTTCCGCTTGCCGACAAACGCAGGACCGGGATTGTATCACGAGGTGGTTCAATCATGGCAAAATGGTGCCGGGCAAATAAACAGGAGAACTTCCTGTACACACACTTCGAGGAGATCTGCGCAATCCTGAAATGCTACGACATTGCCGTCTCGCTTGGCGACGCGCTCCGTCCCGGCTCCATTTCGGATGCCAACGACGAAGCCCAGTTCGGTGAACTCAAGGTACTCGGCGAATTGACTACGCTGGCCTGGAAGCATGAGGTACAGGTGATGATTGAGGGGCCCGGACATGTGCCGCTCAACATGATTGAGGAGAACATGCAGAAGCAGCTTGAATACTGCCATGAAGCCCCTTTCTATACCCTCGGCCCTCTGGTCACTGATATTGCCGCTGGTTACGACCATGTCAATTCCGCCATCGGAGGCACACTCATAGCAAGCTACGGCTGCTCCATGCTCTGCTATGTTACACCCAAAGAGCATCTTGGCCTGCCTGACCGTAACGATGTCCGCGAAGGGGTTGTGGTCCATAAAATTGCCGCGCATGCTGCCGATCTTGCCAAGGGAAGCCCCATTGCAAGGCTCCGCGACGAACTGATGAGCAGCGCCCGGTTCGCTTTCAACTGGGAAGATCAGTTCAATCTTTCGCTTGATCCCCCAAAAACCCGCGAAGTGCATGCAGCAAGCATGAAAGCCGCAGGCCATGAAGGAGAAAAGGCAGACTTCTGCACAATGTGCGGGCCGGATTTCTGCTCGATGAAGAAATCGAAGGAAGCCTCCGCTGCCAGTGCGATTGAACCGGGAAGATAAACAGGAACGGCGCCAACTGAAGCAAAAAACTCGACCATGAAATCAGAAACTACCGGCAGAAACACATGGAAATCGAGAACCGGATTTATCCTTGCCGCTATCGGCTCGGCCGTAGGGCTTGGCAATATCTGGCGATTCTCCTATCTAACCTATGAGAACGGCGGGGGAGCATTCCTTATTCCCTACCTCATCGCGCTTCTGACAGCCGGCATTCCTCTCCTGATTCTTGAGTTCGGCATCGGGCACGAACGCTTCGGAAGCGCACCACTGGCATTCCACAAAATCAGTCCCCGATGGGAATGGCTTGGGTGGTGGCCCCTGCTCTTTACCATGTTCGGCATCGTTCTCTATTATTCAGCGGTGATTGCCTGGTGCATCGACTACCTCTTTTTTTCCACCACACTTGCCTGGGGCGATGATCCCAACAGCTTCTTCTTCAATTCATTCCTGCAGGTGACCTCGTCGCCCTTTGAGATTGGAACCATCAGAATGCCCATCCTCATTGCCCTCCTTGTGGTATGGGTAGTGAACTGGATCATCATCGTCCGTGGCGTAGGCCCCGGCATTGAACTGGCAAACAAGATCTTCATGCCGCTGCTGCTCATCCTGACTCTGGCGCTCGTTTTCTGGTCACTCACCCTGGAGGGGGCAATGGTAGGGGTATCGGCCTATCTCACGCCCGATTTCTCTAAACTGTCGGACCCAATGGTCTGGGTAAGCGCGTACGGACAGATCTTCTTTACCTTGAGCCTCGGGTTCGGCATCATGATTGCGTATGCAAGCTACATGCCTTATGAGTCGAACATGACAGGAAGCGCAATCATTACCGCGCTGGCCAACAGCGGTTTCTCGCTGCTTTCCGGGTTCGGCGTCTTTGCTCTTCTGGGGTTCATGTCCGCCAACCAGGGGATTGCGCTTGAAGATGTTGTCCAGGAGAGCATCGGCCTTGCCTTTGTAGCCTATCCGAAAGCCATCTCGCTGCTTGGCACAGCCGGCCCGCTCTTTGGAGTCCTGTTCTTCCTGAGCCTTACCGTGGCTGGAATTTCCTCATCAATTTCCATCGTTGAGGCCTTCGTATCCGGCATTGAAGACAAGTTCGCCATCAACAGGGAACTGCTCGCCACCCTGCTCTGCCTGCTTGGCTTTGCGGGGGGACTGATCTTCACGACACAGGGAGGGCTGCTCTGGCTCGATATTGTTGATCATTTCATCAACAATTACGGTCTGATCGTAGCAGGACTGCTGGAATGCCTCGCAGTCGGCTGGTTCTTCAAAATAGACATCATCAGGAACCACCTCAACAAGGTATCAAAGCTTCAGCTGGGCACCTGGTGGAACTGGATCATCAAGTTCGCCCTGCCAATCTTCCTCTCCATCATCCTCGTCAACCAGCTGTTCCGGGAACTGCTGGGAGCTTATGGCAAATACTCTTGGGAGAGCCTCATCGGAATCGGCTGGAGCTGGATAGGGATTTCACTGCTGCTCTCCTTCGTGCTTGCCGTACAGCCATGGAAAACCAGCAACCACCTCCAGAACGGCAGGGGCGAGGAACTCAAATAACAGGCGGCGGAGCACAAAAAAAAAGGACACCGGGTTATCGGTGTCCTGAAAGAAGAAACAAGATGGTGCTGTGAGGCGGAAAAGCCGTTCAGCAGGCAGCTTTGACGATAGCCGCGAAATCTTCTGCCTTGAGGGCTGCGCCTCCAATGAGGCCGCCGTCAATGTCGGGCATGGCAAAGAGTTCTGCCGCATTGGAAGGTTTGACGCTTCCGCCATACTGAATGCGCACAGCATCTGCAGCAGGGGCTCCATAGAGTTCTGCGACCTTGTTGCGAATAATTTTATGGACTTCCTGAGCCTGCTCTGAACTGGCTGTCCTGCCGGTACCGATGGCCCATACAGGCTCATAGGCAATCACAATGTCGCTGATGTCAACAACGCCCTGCAGTCCACCGGTCACCTGTGTGGAAACAACAGCCTCAAACGCGCCGGATTCCCGTTCTTCAAGGGTTTCACCGACACAGAGAATGGCTTTCATGCCTGCTGCAAGAACTTTTTTGATGCGAAGGTTGACGGTTGCATCTGTTTCACCGAAATACTGACGGCGCTCAGAATGGCCAATGATGACATAAGAGCATCCAAGAGCGTTGAGCATGCCGGTTGAAACCTCTCCGGTAAATGCCCCGTCATCTTCATAATGGCAGTTCTGTGCCACAAGAAGAACTTCACTTCCCTTTATGGTGCGGCCAACTGCGTCAAGTGCAGGATAGGTCGGTGCAATACCGGCCTCGCATGCTGAACAGTCGCTTCCAAGCGCAGCAACAACTGCCGAGGCAAGTTCGGTCGATTCAGCGACCGTCTTGTTCATTTTCCAGTTTCCGACAACAATTTTTCTGCGCATGGTATTGATTATTAGTACCCGGTTTTACTATCTGAATAGATTCTGTCGATATGGGCAAAAGCAATCCGGTGCGTCCCCTTTCGGGCATCCTTCAGTTCAACCTCGGCAGGGCCGATGGCTGTAATGGTGCCGTGCCACACCCGTGCCTCTTTAGTGACAAGGTTGACTTCACGGTTGAGGAGCTCCTTGCTTCCGGCAATCCGGTCAGGACGGTAGATGATTTGTCGCTTGCCCATGGGACAGTATGTTTTTGGTTCAGCCGCTTATTTAACGAAAATCTTTTTGACTTCATAATGAAGTTCCCCTTTCGGCACAATTATGGTCACTTTATCTCCGACCGCTTTGCCGATAAGGGCTCTGCCCACCGGAGAACGAACTGAAATCTTGCCAAGGTCGCTGTCTGACTCCTCGCTTGAGACAAGAGTGTATTCAAGAGTCTCTTTTTTGTCATCAAGGTTGAGCAGCTCAACGGAGGTAAGAATGTAGACCTTGTCGGTCTTGATATGTTTGGGATCGAGAATGGTTGCCGAGGAGAGTTTGCTTTCCAGATCGGCTATGCGCGCCTCTGTCTGCGACTGCTGCTCGCGGGCGGCATCATATTCTGCGTTTTCGCTCAAATCCCCATGGGAACGGGCTTCGGCAATCTTTTCAAGCACTTCGGCTCTGGTCACATGCAGCAGCTCATGAAGCTCATCCTTGAGTCTGTTGTAGCCATCCCTGGTCAGGTACACTCGATCACTCATCTCTTAACGGCTGATTATAAGTTGAAAAGAACGCAATGGGCCTTCTTCGCCATATTGACATTGGCTGATTTGGCAAAACAAAAAAACAAAAAAGTAAAGTCAGCTCGCACCCTCGCTGACCTTACCTTTATGAAATGTACAACTATCCGCGATTCAGGCAAACAATTCTTTACAGATTGAAGGCAAAATAAATCTTGTTACCACGACGCTCAACAAGCAGAAACAGCAGCTCCCCCTTCTTGATTCCGCTGACTGAAGCAGAGTAGCCGGCAAACGATTCTACTGGTTTGCGGTTGATGGCAAGAATGAGGTCGCCCCGCCTGAGACCGGCACGCCATGCGTTGGAGCTCTCTGAAACAGCAGTCACCACCACTTTTCCCGCAGTCGGGGAGATGCCGAGCGAACGCGCCTGTTCGGCACTCAGTGCAGAGGCACTGAATCCGAGTGAACTGTTTGCCGGTTGAGCAGAGGCCGCCTCGCCTGCCGCTTCGGCTGATGGTTGCAGCCCCAGGCGCAGAGAGCGCTGAAGAGGCTTGCCATCACGGAGAAGATCGATCTTCACGGATGTACCGGGGGCAAGCGCGGCAATGCGGTTACGGAGAGGCACGCTGCCACTCACTTTTTTTCCGTTGAAGCCTACAATGACATCCCCCGTTTTCAGCCCCGCCCCGGCCGCCGGGCCGCCCGCAACAACAGTGCCCACAAGAGCACCCTCGGGCTTCTCCAGCCCCATGGCTTTGGCGATGTTCTCGTCAACATCCTGTATGCTCACTCCCAGATAACCACGGGTAACGGTACCGTTCTCAATAAGCGAAGTCATCACTTTCCGGGCCATATTTGAAGGCACGGCAAATCCGATTCCCTCAAACCCGCCGGTTCGGCTTGCAATGGCTGTGTTTATACCCACCAGTTCACCCTGAATGTTGACCAGTGGACCACCCGAGTTGCCGGGGTTGATGGCCGCATCGGTCTGGATGAAATCCTCGTAATCGGCAAGCCCCACATTTGCACGCCCCTTTGCGCTCACAATCCCCTGAGTCACCGTGCGGGCAAGATTCTCACCAAGCGGACTGCCGATGGCGATAACCCACTCCCCCACCCGGAGCCTGTCGCTGTCGCCAATAACAAGAGGCTTCAGGTTCAATCCGGTAACCTTGATGACGGCAAGGTCGGTTTTCGGGTCGGTGCCGATAATTTCAGCGGTAAGCTTCCGGTTATCAAAGGTGCGGATGGAGACGGTGTCAGCCCCCTCCACAACATGGTTGTTGGTAAGAATATAGCCATCACCGGTCACAATAACCCCGGAACCCATTCCTTTCTGTACCCGGCTGTTCTCTTCACGGGGCCTCATGCCCGGAGGGGCAAAGAAGTCGTCAAACTGGTGACCGAAAAAATCAAACGGCGATGTGAAGCGGCCGCTCACCTTCTTTTCGGTGTATACCGTCACAACGGAAGGGGTGGCAGACTCGGCAATCTGGACAAATGCCTCATTGAAGCTTTTCAGCGACAGGGCAGGAAAGTTCTCACTCTCACTTTTTGCCTGGGCATAGTTGGGTTTTCCTGACAGAGCAGCGCTTCCGCCTTCCGGGGAGTTGAAACCCGAAAAAGAGAACTCAAGGTTCGAAAAAAAGAGAGCCCCCACAAGAATGCCGGCGAGAACCAGCAGGATGGGATTCCGTTTAGCAGTATTCATGTTCTTCATGGTTGACTATGGTTATGAGCAGGTATCGCCACGCCCTCAGAGAGGGCCCTTATTGTATCGTTTCAAGACACTCAACAGCCGTAAGGCCCGCTTTCATTTTGTTCATTGTTTCCTGGTACTCGGCCTCAGGAGTGGAATCGGCCACTATGCCGCCTGCAGCCTGAAAGTAGATAGTTCCACCCTCAACCACCATGGTACGGATAGCAATTGCTGTGGTCAGGTTCCCTTTAAAATCAAGATAACCTACCGCACCGCCGTAGAGTCCGCGTTTTTCTTTTTCCAGTTCGTAGATGATCTCCATCGCCCGTACTTTCGGCGCTCCCGTCAGGGTACCAGCAGGGAAACAGGACCAGAACGCATCCATGGTGCCCAGTTCAGGGCGAAGTTCACCGCGCACATTACTGACAATGTGCATGACATGGGAATATTTCTCAATCACCATCATCTCTGTAGTCTCAACCGTCCCTATTTTGGCAATGCGGCCAATATCGTTCCTGCTGAGATCAATCAGCATCAGATGTTCTGCGCACTCCTTTTCATCACTGAGCAGTTCAGCGGCTATCGCCTCATCCTCCGCGAAAGTGGCGCCACGGTGACGGGTCCCTGCAATGGGACGGGTATCAACCATCCTGCGCCCCTGGCTGTCGTGTTCCACCTTTACCTGCAACTCGGGGGAAGAGCCAACAATCTGAAAATCGCCCATATCGAAATAGTATAGATAGGGCGAGGGGTTGACGGTACGGAGCATCCTGTACACATCAAAAGGCCTGGTATTGAGTTTCCGGCGAAGCCGCTGTGAAATCTGTACCTGAAAAATGTCGCCAGCGAGAATATGTTCTTTGGCTATGGCAACCTTTGTAAGGTACTCATCCCTTGTGGTGTTGGACACAACAGGCTCGGGCGTTTCAGGGAGAAAATCAATCTGCTCTCTCTGGAGCGGCTTGTAGAGGCTTTCGGCAATAGCCTCGATTTTTTCCTGAGCTGCTCCACGGCCGTTTTCATCAAGATGATTGGCAATAATGAACATCTTGCGCATGATGTTGTCGAACACAACAAGCGTGTCGCAGAACAGAAGGCATACATCGGCCATACCAGCCGGATCGGGGAGTTCGGCCGCTGGAATGCGCTCAACAAGATGCATTGAATCGTATCCGAAATAACCAAAAACGCCCGAAGTGATCATTTGAACAGAACCGTTCTTCCGGCCGGCAATGCCGTCGGTATCAAATGCTGCAAGGCATCGGTCTATCATGGCGCGCAGGTCATTGCCCTCTCCCGCCACAGCCTTCAGTGCATTGAATTTCGAATCGCGGATTTCAAGCTCAACCGCACCACCAACCGTGCCACGGAGAATGGCGACGGGGTCTATGGCGACATAGGAAAACCGGGCAAGAAACTCCTCCCCTTCAACCGACTCAAGTAGACAGGAATATTGCCGCTGCAGTTTCAAATAGACTGACACCGGCGTTTCGGTGTCGGCATGCATCTCCCGCACCAGCGGTTTGAGACGAAAAAGAGGGGAGGCTGGCTGTTCGGGCATAGGAAAAGAAAACTGAAATGGTTATGGGTACAGCCTAATAAAGAAAAAAATATTGTATCTATAAAAATTGCACCTCCACGAAAAAGCTCAGAATAACATTACCGGAACCCTGCTGCCATAATGGTCTGGAGACCTCCACACACCGCGTTCCTGAAGAAGTGGCTGAAAGCCTTTCTTGTATCGCCGGGGGTGCTTTTTACCGCAGGTTACCTTCTCTGCTATCTTGCCACCACGCTCTCTTTGAGCATGGGCTTCAAAACAGCCCTCACCCGTTCGTTTGAGAAGAAAACTGACAGCGCCCTTAGCCTCAGCGTTGAGTCACTCCATGCAGACCCAAGCCTCAACTCAATAACGCTGTCCACCGTTCAGATAACGCCCGCAGGAACTGACAGGGCCAATGGACCCGGATCCCTCAGTATTGCATCCCTAAAAGTCCCCTGTCCCGACCTGCTGCTCTTTCCTCTCAACAAAGCCACACTGGAATCCTCGGCAGAGAGCCTCAGTGGAACTATTCTTGAGCAGTGGGCACGCTGTCAGTGAACCAGCAGGCCTGTCCGCTGCCATCGGATGGAGGCGATTTTGTCAATCGGGTCGGTGAGAAGGGAGATGTTGGGGCTCCATGACCAGTAAACCAGGAGCGCACGACCCAGAATGTCACTCTGGGGAACAAACCCCCAGAACCGGCTGTCGAGGCTGTTGTCGCGGTTGTCTCCCATCGCAAAATAGTAGTCCCTCTCCACCTGGTATCTGGCGGCTGGAGCTCCATCAATAAACACGGTATCTCCATTAAGCGCAACCCGGTGACCCTCATCGGAAATCAGCCAGGCATACATGGGAAACGACTCCCGGGTAAGCCGTATGGTGTCACCTTTGGCGGGAATGCGCATAGGGCCGTAGCTGTCTTTGTTGAAACCCGAAAAACGGGGGAAAATCATGCTGTCCTGCTCACCGGGAGCCATCTCCCTGCTGAGAAACTGCGCCTTGGGAGGAAGCAGAGTCTGCTTGCCGTTGATGAAAAGCTGGCGCTGGCGGATGGCGAGAGTATCACCGCTGACGGCCACGCAGCGCTTGATATAGTTGAGGGAGCGGTCATGGGGATACTTGAAGACAAAAATATCCCCTCGCTCTACAGGCTCAACCTTCGGGGTACGGAACTCGGTGAAAGGTACTTTCGCCCCGTAAACATATTTGTTGACAAAAATAAAGTCCCCCGCCATCAGCGTCTTCTCCATCGAGCCAGTGGGGATGCGGTACGACTCCACAACAAACACCCGCAGAAGCGAGGCAAAAATTGCAGCTATGATGAGCGCTTCAAACCACTCCCGTGACTGTTTCTTTCCGGAACCACTGTGCTGTCTGTTCAAGTCTCTCTCGTTTTGGTGTTGTTGGTTTGACGCCAGTTCCATGTGCTGCCTCTGCACCATGATGTTTATTCATCAATATTGAGAATCGCCAGAAACGCCTCCTGGGGAACCTCGACGCGGCCCACCTGCTTCATTCGCTTCTTTCCCTCTTTCTGCTTTTCAATGAGCTTTCTTTTCCGGCTGATATCGCCCCCATAACATTTCGCAAGCACATTCTTGCGCATGGCCGAAATGGTCTCGCGCGAAATGATTCTGCTGCCGATGGCAGCCTGGATTGCCACTTCGTACATCTGCTTGGGTATGATGCCCTTGAGCTTGCCGCAGAGCTTGCGGCCCCAGTCGTATGCTTTTGAGCGGTGCACAATGATGGAAAGCGCATCAACCGGCTCACCATTGAGAAGCACATCAAGCTTTACCAGCTCCGATTCCCGGTAGCCGATGTACTCGTAATCCATTGAGGCGTAGCCTTTTGAAATGGACTTCAGCCGGTCGTGGAAATCAAAGACTATTTCAGAAAGAGGAAACTCGAAATGCATACATACCCTCTTGGTGTCGAGATAGTCGGTATTACGGTACTCGCCGCGCCGCTCCATGCCAAGTTTCATGATGTTGCCGATATAGTCGGCAAGGGTAATGATCTGCATGCTGACATAGGGCTCCTCCACATTGGTGATGCGCGCCGTATCAGGCATCTTGGAAGGGTTGTCAACAATAACGGTCTCGCCGTTGGTCATCAGCACCCGGTACTCCACATTGGGCACGGTGGTGATGATGTTCATGTTGTACTCCCGCTCAAGCCGCTCCTGGATGATCTCCATGTGCAGAAGCCCGAGGAAGCCGCAGCGGAACCCGAAGCCGAGAGCAACGGAGGTCTCGGGCGTATAGACCAGCGAGGCATCGTTCAGGGAAAGTTTCTCAAGCGACTCCCGCAGATCCTCGAACTCGTTCGAGTTAACCGGATAGAGACCACTGAAAACCATGGGTTTCACATCCTTGTACCCGGCAAGCCGCTTGTCAGCGGGGGCATCGGCATGAGTTACCGTGTCACCGACCTTTGCATCTTTCACATCCTTGATGGAGCATATCAGATAGCCGACATCGCCCGCCTCTAAAACCTGCTTTGGCTGGCGCTTCATGCTCATGGTACCTATTTCATCAGCAAGAAACACCTTGTTGTTGGCAAAGAAACGGACCCTGTCCCCTTTTCTCAGTACCCCGTCAACAATGCGGAGATAGACCACCGCGCCACGGTATGCGTCGAACACGGAATCAAAAATAAGTGCACGGAGCGGCAGATGGCCGTTATCGGCCGGTGAGGGAACACGGGCGATAATTGCCTCCATCAGTTCCGGTACTCCAAGACCGGCTTTTGCAGAGACCTGCAGGATTTCCTCCCGCTCAATACCGATGAGATCAATGATCTGACTGGCAACCCCCTCAACATCCGAAGAGGGAAGGTCAATCTTGTTGATGACCGGAATAATCTCCAGGCCAGCCTCTATGGCAAGGTAGAGGTTGGCGATGGTCTGCGCCTCAACACCCTGTGTGGCATCCACCACGAGAAGCGCGCCTTCGCAGGCGGCAAGCGAACGGGACACTTCGTAACTGAAATCCACATGGCCCGGGGTATCAATCAGGTTCAGCGTATAGTCGTCTCCTGCCACCGAACAGTACTTCATCTGAACCGCATGGCTTTTGATGGTAATGCCCCGCTCACGCTCCAGATCCATGTCGTCAAGAACCTGCGCAGAATCCATCTGCGTGCGGTCAAGGGTATGGGTCATCTCAAGAAGGCGGTCGGCAAGAGTCGACTTGCCGTGATCAATATGGGCAATGATGCAGAAGTTCCTGATGCGGCTTACTTCCGGACTGGACGGGGCCATAAAAAAAGCGTTAAATTCTGGTTGAACATCCTATTCATGTACGATTAGGAATATAAGCAAAAATTCCTCTGACCGCTTACGGTGCTGCAAGAGCCACCCTCACTCCAGCAAGAGGCAATGACTCACTATGGTCAATAGTCTTAACCTCTGGCCATCCAAACACAGCTCAGCCCCCGAGTATCGTGCCGCTCTCCGCCCGAAATCCGCGAAGGAACTCCCCCGCATCCATCGGCCGTTTGCCTTCAAGCTGGAGGGAGAGAATTTCAATCCAGCCGTCGGTCCCACTGGCATAGAGGCGGCCACCCTCAATCAGCATGGTTCCCGGTTTGCCGCAGGAAGTGGCGGGCATTGCGGGCGCCGGAGCAGATTGGAAAATCTTGAAGTTTTTCCCTCCAAGCGTAGTCCATGCGGTGGGGCGCATGGCAAGTCCCCTGATGAAGTTGTGCAGATCTTCCGCGCTTTGGTTCCAGTCTATCCTGGTGTTTTCACGCGTCAGCTTCGGGGCTTTCGATACCAGCGACTCATCCTGTGCTGAAACCTCAACAGTACCTTCAGCAATCAGGCGAAGCGTTTCAACAACAGCCTCTGCACCGATTTGCGAGAGCCGTCCCGCAAGTTGTGTGGCGTTCTCCATACTGTTGATTGGAGTGCTCTTTTTCAGAATGATATTACCCGTATCTACCTGCCGCTGAAGGAAAAATGTGGTGACACCACTCTCCCGTTCACCCTCTATCAGCGCATGGTTGATGGGAGCCGCCCCGCGATATGCCGGAAGAAGTGAAGCGTGCAGATTGAATGCGCCGAGACGGGCTGCCCCGTATACCGCAGGAGGAAGAATGCGGAAAGCCGCAACCACAATCACATCCGGCTGAAGCCTCCGGACAGCTTCAGCAAAGCCGGGATCTTTCACATCCTCAACCTCAAGCACCGGCAGACCAAGTTGCAGGGCAAGACTCTTGACCGGGGTCGGTTCCGCCTCGGCGTTCTTTTTGCGGCGAGGGCGGTCGGGAGCAGTCACCACCTGCACAACCTCAACAGGAAGGCTGGCATCGACAATGGCCTGAAGGGAAGGGACTGCAAAGTCGGGAGTCCCCATAAAAATAAGCCTCAACGGGGTCACATGCATATCGCACCCCCGCCGTCGCGCGAACAGGCGCGTGCAAGTGGGTAGTCAACCTCAATATTTCCTTTGGCTATGTCATCAAGCTCTTTCTGGATTTTCCGGCGGTCGCGCTTTTCCATACGGTCTATGAAAAGTGTGCCGCTGAGATGATCTATTTCATGCTGAAGCACACGGGCAAGCATCCCCGAAAACTCTTCGGTCTGCTCCAGGAAATTACGGTCACGATATTTCAGGGTAATGGAGGATGGCCGCTGCACATCGCCCTGCACACCCGGTACGCTGAGACAACCCTCTTCCATCAAATTCTTCCCCTTTACCGACAGAATATGGGGGTTGATGACCACCATCGGAGCCACATCCTCGTATGACTTCATACATGAAATGTCAAGCACAAGAAGACGGAGTGAATGGCCAACCTGCGGAGCAGCCAGGCCTATGCCGGAAGCGTTCTCCATAGACTCGAACATTGAATCTATAAGTTCCTCCACCGCTCCATCCACCCCCTTGAGTGGTTTTGCTGTCTGGTGAAGAACCTCATCGGTATATGTAGTGATAGGTAAAATCATGACTCGTCATACTCCTTACTGTTACTGTTCTTTACCACCCCTATCATGAACAAACCCGGAGGGGAAGCTTTTTCAGAGGTGAAAATAACATTCTCAACGGTATTTTTTCACCCATCCCCCCGAGCAGGCAACAACCATTGCCCGGGTGAATGTTATTTTTACTTTGTATACTTAAAATAACACGCATAGGAAAAAAACCGTTCACCCCCTGAAAGGGAGCACCATATGACTCAGACCATTGCAACACCACCCCTGCGCGAAGCAGCAGATTCACGGCAGGCCGAATCGGTTCTGCGCAATGCGCTTAAAGAGCAGGGACTACGATGCACTTCCGCACGAATTGCGGTTCTGCGGGAAATCTACAGTTCCGGAAGCCATCTGGATGCTGATGAACTCTATCAGCGCCTGAAAAAAAAGGGGGTATCCATATCCCGGGCAACCGTCTATCATACCCTCGACCTCCTGTTCCGACTGCGGCTTGTTACCAGAATAGACCTCGGACACAAACACACGCACTACGAAAAATCACACGGCGTTGCCAACCACCTGCATGTGGTCTGTGAACAGTGTGGCCAGGTTGTGGAAATTACGAGTAGTGAACTCGGCAGTATGCTTGAAAAGCTCTGTCGCCAGCAGGGGTTTGAACTTGGCAGTTTCAGCCTGCAAGTGTTCGGTCAGTGCATTCCGGAAATGAGGAACCATTCCTGCACCCGACGCAGAAAAAAGTAACCACCCCTATTTTTCAGTCTGACGCTGAAGAGGCTTCCAACCTTTCCTGTATGCCTCCCCGAATATCTTGCCAAACCACTCAAGGGTGTCAAGACCTTTTCTGAACGCCTTGTCAGGCAAAACTTCATCCACGGGACTCTGAACGGGCCAGAGCAGGATAAAACTGTTTTTCTGGAAATAACGGCCAAGATATGCAGGGATTTTAGCCATGCTGTCATGGTAGGAGCGATGTCGCTTCCGGCTCATCACAATAATGAGGCTGTCATCTTTTTTAATCTCCCCGGACAGCGCGAGGAAGTCATCCCAGTCCTTGAATGGCCTGTACTCGGCAGTGGTGACTGCTGAACCCCATGTTTCTTTCAGAACAGCCGTGGTATGGCGTGAGGCATAGACAACCAGTTTGACACTTGTGTTTTTAACGATGTTGGCGATTTTGCCCATCCAGAGCCTGAACCCCTCTTCAAATTCAGCACCTGAGGGCACAACAATAATGGTGCGCTTGACTGTATCAAGCTGCTGGACCGGACGGTAGATGAATGTGGTGACATTGCCGCGCGCAAGAAGGCTTTCAGAAGAAGCCCCAAGGAAAGAGTCGTTCAAGCCGGTTTTCTCATGGAGGCCCAAAATAAGATCGGTTATTTTCTGCTCACGCAGCACCCCAACAATACCGTTCGGCACATCACTGTCGAAACGAAGCAGCGAAGTTACACTGTTGTCTGTAGAGGACGCCGCAACCTCTGCTTTTTCAAGAATCTTCCTGCCGTTCTTTTCACCAATTTCATCGCTCACGCTGTTGTCGGCCACATGAAGAGCGTAGAGAGCAGTTGGACTTTTGGGAGACTTGAGGGTAATGCTGAGATTGATCAGCTCATCAACCCGCTCCTGATTGCTCAAAGGAATGAGAATTCGCTCTTCAGGAACAGCAGCGGCCGCCTCCGGCTTCTCCAGGGCGTCTGCAGCCTCTGCTACTTTGGCGGCTGCCTTCTCCCCCACAATAGTTGCCAGAGTACAGGTCACAAGAATGAACACAATGGTGCCATTGAGAATGCTCTCATCAAGCAGGCGAACAGGAGAGCCGTCAATGGCATAGCCGGTCACAATACCATAGCCGATCAGCACGGTGGCCAGAGCCACTGCAGCATGAGCCCCTATCAGGCCGTAAATGAGGTTGCGCTGGTCGTTGGTAAAGCGGAAAATTTTCTGGGTAATCCAGGCCGAGGAATATTTTGCCGTAGCTGCCGCAGCAGTAATGACAATGGCGACCCAGATGGTCCGGAAATCGCGGAAAAAAGCGCTGAGGTTGATGAGCATACCTACCCCTATCAGAAAAAAGGGGATAAAAATGGCATTGCCGACAAAACGGATGCGGTTCATCAGAGGCGAAGTGTGGGGAATCAGGCGGTTGAGCGCCAGCCCCCCGAAAAACGCTCCTATAAGGGCTTCAACTCCGGCAGCTTCAGCAAGAAAGCCTGCCATGAAAACAAGTGCCAGAACAAAAAGATACTGAAGAACGCTGTCGTCAAACCGCTTGAAAAACCAGCGGGCAAGAACAGGAAAGAGCAGCAGAACCACAAGCCCGAAAACAATGAGTGAAATCACCAGCCTGATCCAGAATGCGCTCGTCAGAGCTCCAGACGACATACCTGTAACCACTGCCAGAAGAAGAAGGGCGAGGGTATCGGTAATGATGGTGCCACCCACGGCAATGTTGACCGCACGGTCGCGGGCAATGCCGAGTTTGCTGATGACGGGATAGAGAAGGAGTGTATGCGAGGCGAAAATGCTTCCTATCAGTGTGGCAGAAAGCAGCGGCAGACCAAGCAGCACCGTCCCCGCCCCTATACCGAGGGCGAGAGCAATGGAAAAAGTGTACAGACCGAAAAATATGCTGTTACGGGTGTTCTTCCGGAAATCGGCAACATCAATTTCAAGCCCGGCCATGAACATGATATAGAGCAGGCCCACCGTGCCGAACAGAACAATACTGCTGTCGCGAAGCATCATGTTCAGCCCATGAGGCCCAACAACGGCACCCGCAATAATAAGGCTGATGAGGCTCGGTATTTTCAGACGGTTGAGAATGAGGGGGGCAAAGAGAATGATGAGCAGAATCAGTGAAAACTGCAGTACCGGATTGCGCAAGGGCAACGATATGTCGAAAAGTCCCGTAAGCAGCATCGCCCTACATCAAAAAAGTTCATCACAACACCTGTGATAAAAAAAAGATATGGCCTTCAGCCAGTGTGGAAATATGCACATCTTTTCGCTTGCTGGCAACCCCGGACGACGGGCTGGAAAACAGGCTCCTGCTCCAGCGGAGAGTTTGTATATTGAGCACGGAAACGACCACAGGCCTTTCAACCACCTCACTACAGGAACATGCACTGGATAGCACTTTTCATGGCCATTGCCACTGAAGTCATCGCAACAACCTTTCTGAAACTCTCAGACGGCTTCAGCAAACCACTCCCGGCAGTTTTGGTCTTTATTTTTTACGGACTTAGNTTTACCTTGCTCTCACAGGCGCTGAAGGTACTGCCCATAGGCATGACCTATGCCATATGGGCCGGCCTTGGAACAGCTGTCATATCAATGATCGGCGTCATCTGGTTTGCAGAAACATTGACTCCCGTCAAGCTCATCTCCCTGGCGCTCATCATCATCGGCGTCGTTGGTCTGCAACTCTCCCAGCACACAGCAGCGTAACAGCATCATGGAACAAGCACATCCGCTCTACAGAAAAACGGTCATCAAAATCGGCACCAATGTCATTACCCGAAAAGATGGCCAGCTTGATTTGGAGGTACTTGCAAGCCTCACCGATCAGCTCGCAGCTCTCCGCCGCCAAGGGGTACAGGTCATCCTGGTCTCCTCGGGTGCCGTCGGCGCAGGCCGCGCCATCATCAAGCAGCCGCAGAACCTCTCGCCCGTTGCCGTCCGTCAGGTCCTCTCTTCAACCGGGCAGATACGGCTCATCAACACCTACAACGATCTGTTCGCCCGGCACGGCCTTGTTACGGCACAGATTCTGGTAACAAAAAGCGACTTCCGCGACCGGCTGCATTACAGCAACATGCGCACCTGTTTCTCAGCACTCCTGCAGCAGGGAATCATCCCCGTCGTCAACGAAAACGATGCCGTATCGGTCACTGAACTCATGTTTACCGACAACGACGAACTCTCGGGGCTGATAGCCTCCATGATGGATGCCGAAGGGCACATCATCCTCTCCCATGTAGACGGGCTGTTCGACATGAGGGAAGGCAAGGAAACCCTCATCACGGAAATTGATCCTTCAGCAAAACATTTTCATCAGTACATCACCCCCACCAAATCCGAATTCGGACGGGGAGGAATGCTGACCAAATGCCATATTGCACAAAAACTCTCCAAACTCGGCATTACAGTCCACATCGCCAACGGACGCACCCCCGGCATTCTCACCCGGATTTTCCAGGGCGAAGCGGTCGGCACCAGATTCCTGCCCGAAAAAGCCACACACGGGCCAAAAAAGTGGATTGCAAACAGTGAAGGGCTTGAAAAAGGAGCCGTCACAGTCAACCAGGGCGCCGAAGCAGCACTCCTCTCCACAGAGCGGGCCAACAGCCTCCTGCCTGTGGGCATAGAATCCATTACCGGCTCCTTTCACAAGGGCGACATCATCAAAATCTGCTCCTCCGACGGNCNNNTCATCGGCTACGGCATGNCGCAGTACAGCTCAGAAAAAACCCTACCGCTCATCGGCCTGAAAGACCAGAAACCTCTGGTTCATTACGATTACCTTTATATAAAACCAGTCTGATCGACTCAATACAACACTATCATGAGCAATCTGCCTAACTGTCCGAAATGCAACTCCGAATACACCTATGAAAACGGGACCCTTCTCGTCTGCCCCGAATGCGGCCACGAGTGGACGAAGAGCGAAGCCGCTCTGGAGGCGACCGCCCGCGTGTGGAAAGACGCCAACGGCAACGAACTGCACGACGGCGATACGGTTACCATCATCAAGGATCTGAAGGTCAAGGGAGCCTCCTCCCCCATCAAAGGCGGCACAAAAGTCAAGAACATCCGTCTTATTGAGGGCGATCACGACATTGACTGCAAAATAGAAGGGTTCGGCGCAATGGAGCTGAAATCCGAATTCGTCAAAAAAGCCTGAATCAGCCAACACAACCGATACGATATGAGCATGAACCTCAAGGAAACCATCATACTGAAACTCGACGAGGTCAGAACGGCCAGCCGGACACTTGTAACGCTAACCGACAGCACAATCAACGAAGTGCTGCTCGACCTGGCCGGCAGGATTGCGCCAAACGCTGCGGCCATCCTTGAAGCCAACAGGAGTGATCTGGAGAGGATGGAGCGAAGCAGCCCGATGTACGACCGCCTGCTTCTCAATGAGAAAAGGCTGGAGGGGATTGCTGCTGATATTCGAAATGTGGCATCGCTCCCCTCTCCGCTCGACATGACGCTTGAAGAACGGACACTTGAGAACGGCCTCAGGCTGCGCAAAGCCTCTGTTCCCATGGGGGTAATCGGCATCATCTATGAAGCACGGCCAAATGTCACCTTCGATGTCTTCGCGCTCTCACTGAAATCCGGCAACGCCACCGTCCTCAAAGGCGGCAGCGATGCAGACGCATCCAACCGCGCCATTGTGGAGCTCATTCACTCGGTTCTCTCAGACCACAACCTGAGCCCCGACACCCTCTACCTCCTGCCCTCCGAGCGGGAAGCCGCCACAGTCATGATGGGGGCAGTCGGCAAAATAGACATGATCATCCCCCGCGGAAGCCAGGCGCTCATCAACCATGTGCGCAACACGGCAAAAGTACCGGTAATTGAAACCGGAGCAGGCATCGTGCACACCTATTTCGATAAATGCGGCGAACTGGAAATGGGAAAAGAGATAGTCCTGAACGCAAAAACCCGCCGACCCAGTGTCTGCAACGCCCTCGACACCCTCATAATCCACAGCGAACGGCTCGGCGACCTTTCGGAACTCTGCCGACCGCTTGCGGAGCACCAGGTCATCATTTTCGCAGACGAACGGGCATACCTTTCTCTACTCGCCTCCTATCCTGAACAACTGCTCCAGCACGCAGAACCGGAACATTTCGGAACAGAGTTCCTCTCGCTGAAACTCTCGGTAAAAACCGTCGACACACTCGACGATGCACTCGAACACATCGCCGCATACAGCTCACAGCACAGCGAAGCAGTCATAACAGAGGACCCGGCAGTAAAAGCGGAGTTTTTCAAGCGCGTTGACGCGGCTGTTGTCTACGCAAACACCTCCACCGCATTCACCGACGGGGCCCAGTTCGGACTTGGCGCGGAAATAGGCATAAGCACCCAGAAACTCCACGCAAGAGGACCGATGGCCCTCCGTGAACTCACCACATACAAGTGGATGATTGAAGGCGACGGACAGACACGGCCCGCATGAAAATGCTCATGGAAGCCCGCGACATAAGCAAGTCCTACGCACTGCCAGGCAAAGCCCCGATTCCCATCCTCCACAGCGTGAGTCTTGAGGCCGGCGAAGGAGAGATGGTGACCATCATCGGCTCATCGGGCAGCGGAAAAACAACGCTCCTCAACCTGCTGGGCACGCTCGACACGCCCGACAGCGGCACAATCACCTTTGAAGGAGAACGCCTCTTTCATAACGGCCGGTACAGCCAGAAACAGCAAGAGCTGGCCGCGTTCAGAAACCGCAAAATCGGCTTTGTCTTCCAGTTCCACCACCTGCTCTCCGACTTCACCGCTCTGGAGAATGTGGCCATGCCGGAATACATAGCCACCGGCCGGCTCAAACCAGCCAAAACAAGGGCGGAAGAACTCCTTCTGGAGCTCGGCCTCAGCGAACGGCTCCACCACCTCCCCTCGGAACTTTCCGGAGGTGAACAGCAGCGCGTCGCCATAGCCCGGGCCCTCATGAACCGTCCGAAACTGGTTCTTGCCGACGAACCCAGCGGCAACCTCGACAGCCGCAACAGCCATCTGCTCTATGAACTGATGGCATCCCTCTCCAAAGAGCACCAGACATCCTTCATCATTGTCACCCATAACGAAGAGTACGCAAGAGTCGCCGACCGCTGCCTGAACATGGAAAGCGGCCACCTCTATCCATGCACCCCATCATCATAAACCCAGTCACCATTGAAATCATCAACTGAGCAGCACCACCTCGGCCCGGTCATCCTTTCTCCAGGAGTGCTTCCTCAGCACGGATGGACCTTTCTCTATGCCGCATTCGTCTCCATAGGGCTTGTCACCTTCGTCTCCATCGGTCAGGCATACATCCTCAACGAACACCTGAAAATACCCATCGCCGAGCAGGGGACAATCAGCGGCAACCTGGTGTTCTGGACAGAAATCGTCACACTGCTCTTCTTTATCCCCGCCGGCGTCCTCATGGACAGGATAGGAAGAAAACCGATCTACATAGCCGGCATGATACTCCTGGCAATCGCATACGGCCTCTACCCTATGGCCCAATCGGTCGCCGACCTTACCCTCTACCGCATCGTTTACGCCCTCGGCATTGTTGCCGTCACCGGCGGGCTGGCAACCGTCATGGTCGACTACCCGGCAGAACGCTCACGAGGAAAACTCATCGCCATCACCGGTTTTCTCAACGGCCTCGGAATTGTTGTCCTCAACCAGTTTTTTGGGGGACTGCCTGAAAAACTCATCGGCCGCGGGTTCAGCGGTGTTGAAGCCGGAATCATCGCCCACATGTCCATCGCCGCCCTCGCGCTGGTGACCGCAATCGTTCTCAGTGTCGGGCTCAAAGGGGGAACCCCGGTCCGTAAAGAAGAACGACCTCCGCTCAAAACCCTCCTAACCAGCGGCTTCACCCACGCAAAAAACCCGCGCATCCTGCTCTCCTACGCCGCCGCCTTCGTCGCACGCGGTGACCAGTCCATCATAGGAACCTTCCTCCCCCTCTGGGGCACGACCGCCGGCATCGCCATGGGAATGAACCCCGCCGAAGCGGTCAAAAAAGGCATGATGGTCTTCATCATCTCTCAGGCAGCAGCGCTTCTCTGGGCACCAGTCATCGGCCCCCTCATCGACCGCTGGAACCGCGTCACCGCCCTTGTTGTCTGCATGGGTCTTGCCAGCGCCGGCTACCTCTCGCTCGCACTCATCGAAAACCCCCACGACAGCTTCTCAACCCTCTACTTCGTCCTGCTCGGCATAGGCCAGATCAGCGCCTTCCTCGGCTCACAATCCCTCATAGGCCAGGAAGCCCCACGAGAAGCCAGAGGATCAGTCATCGGAATGTTCAACATCAGCGGAGCAATAGGCATACTCATCATCACCACCCTCGGCGGAAGAATGTTCGACCAGCTCAGCCCCAAAGCCCCATTCCTGGTCGTAGGTGCCATCAACCTCCTCGTCATGCTGGGAGGAATCTATGTCCGCATCAAAGCCCCCGGCACCGTAAGCGTCAGAGCCAGCGCCAGCGCCAGCGAAAAATAACCGAAAGAGTTGGGGACACTCATGACAGAGTGTACTAATCAGTACACTCTGTCATGAGTGTCCCCAACTCCGGCAGCACTGGATGCTGCCGGAATCAAAAAAAGAAAGAAAAGGGGAATGGAATTCAGGCGAGAAGAGCGGAGCAGACCAGCTCAATCTCCGACTCTTTCAGGTAGGGATGCATCGGGAGAGAAAAGATGCGTGAGGAGATATCCTCTGTAATGGGGAAATCGCCGGCACGATAGCCAAGATCGGCATATGCCCCCTGAAGATGGAGCGGAATCTTATAGTAGATGACCGAAGGGATCCCCTCTTTCTGGAGTGCCGCCATCAGTTGTTCGCGTTCGGCGCTGTCGGAAGCAAGCACCGAATACTGAGCCCATGCTGAACTGTATCCTTCCGGAACCACAGGTACCTGCACCCGCCCTGCAAGCCGTTTGCTGTAGGCATTGGCAACACGGTCGCGAAGCAGAAGCTCCTCATCAAAAATCGTCAGTTTTTCAAGCAGCACCGCAGCCTGCATGGCATCAAGGCGGCCGTTTATTCCAATGCGCACATTGCTGTACTTGTCGGCTCCACCCCCATGCACCCTGACCGAAATCATCAGTTCCGCCAGTTCGTCATCGTCAGTGAAAATAGCACCACCGTCACCCCAGCAACCAAGCGGCTTGGCAGGGAAAAATGAGGTTGCGCCCACAAGGCCGAAACTGCCGGCTTTTCTGCCGTTCAGCGCGCCACCAAACCCCTGGCATGCATCCTCAAGAATCCAGAGTCCATGGTTCCGGGCAACACTCTCCAGTCTATCATAATCAGCTGGAAGCCCGAACAGGTCAACAGGAATAAGGGCCTTTGGCTTCAAACCTTTTGCTTCAGCCTCTTTCACAGCGCCAGCAATACCGTCCGGATCGATATTGAAAGAAACGGGATCGATGTCAACAAACACCGGTATAGCACCTGTGAGGCTCACTACCTCGGCTGTTGCCACAAAGGTAAACGGAGTCGTCAGCACAGCATCTCCCGGCCCGATACCCTTCGCCATCAAAGCAATCAGCAGCGCATCCGTCCCGGAAGAGCACGAAAGACAATGCCTGGTTCCTGCAAATGCGGCAAGCTGAGATTCAAGCTCAGCCACTTCAGCACCCATGATGAACTGGGCACGGTCCACGATGGACTCCAGGCGAGCCATAACAGCACTCCGGATGCGATCTTTCTGGGTAATCAGATCAATAAACTGCATAACGGCAACAGGTTAAAAATGATGAACGAAACTCACCCAAAATACAGATTCCCCTTTTCTTATGCACGAGGAAAAATTTCACTCAATAATGATGCCATAGCCATGAAGCAAGCCCGCCAGATCGGGCATAGAGAAACGAGCCTTGGTAAAAGTTGGGGACACTCATGACTATCTGTACTTACAGCCAAAATCCGAAAATCGCTTTCTTATTGTGCTAAATGAAGTTAGATGCAACAAGTACACTCAGTCATGAGTGTCCCCAACTTTCCAACTTTTTGGGGAGTTTTTTGTATATATCGTGATTCTGTTCGGAAACCTTATGAAAACCTGATCATGAGCTCTCTTTATTTCATTGGTATTGGCGGTACGGCAATGGCTTCGGTGGCTGTTGCGCTTTCTCACCTTGGCCATGCCATTACGGGCTCCGATACGGGACTCTACCCTCCCATGAGTACCTACCTTGATGAACATCATATCCGGTATTTCAGCGGGTTCAGTGCTGATAATCTGAAGAGCGTGAAGCCTGATATGGTGGTGGTTGGCAATGCGGTAAGCCGTGGAAACGAGGAGCTGGAATATGCCCTGAATGAGAGAATGGAGCTGGTGGCGATGCCTGACCTGGTTCGCCGGGAGCTGATAGGAAAGAATACTTCCATCGTGGTTGCCGGTACGCATGGGAAGACGACGACAACTTCAATTGTGGCTTGGCTGCTGGAGTCGGGCGGACTGAAGCCGGGGTTCCTTGTGGGGGGGATTCCGGAGAATTTCGGGATCGGGTGCCGGCCGTCGGGGCGCAGTGATGAGGGGTGCTTTGTCAGCGAGGGTGACGAGTACGATACGGCGTTTTTTGACAAGAGGAGCAAGTTCATGCTCTACCGCCCCGACATTGCGATCATCAATAATATTGAGTTTGACCATGCCGACATCTTCAGCTCCCTTGAGGAGATCAAACGGAGCTTTCGTCTTCTGGTGAATCTCATCCCTTCCAACGGAGCGCTTATTGTCAATGGTGACGATCCGGCTGCAATGGAGGTCAGCAGCAAAGCGCTGTGCAGGGTGGAAACATTCGGCCTCACTGATGGTTGCGACTGGACGGCACAGAATATTCGGGTGGAGGAAAACGGCTCGTCGTTCGACCTTTATTATAAAGGTGGTTTTGAGCGGCGCTTCAATGCTCCGCTGTTCGGCAGCTATAATATCCTCAATACGCTTGCCTCCATTGCTGTTGCCACCCTTTCTGGCATGACGCTGGAAATGACTGCTGAAGGGCTGAGGGAGTTTCTCCGGCCGAAACGCCGCATGGAAACTGTGGGCACCTATGAGGGAAACATCACCGTGATTGAGGATTTTGCCCACCACCCTACCGCCATCAGGGTCACGCTTGAGGCCATAAAGGAACGCTGGCCCGAAAGGCGCATCATCACCTGCTTCGAGGCTCGTTCAAACACGACGACCCGGAATATTTTCCAGAAAGAGCTGGCTGAATGTTTCGGGCCGGCAGACATCGTTGTTTTGGGAAAGGTCCACCGTCCGGAGCGTTACGGGCCGGAAGGCGGCCTTGATACGGCACGGCTTAAAAAAGAACTTGAAGAGCAGGGCAAAACCGTCTTTCTGGGCGGATCGGATCCAAAGAATTATCCAGCAGACATCGTCGGGTTCCTTGAAAGCTGCAGGAAAAAGGATGATGTTGTGCTCATGCTCACGAACGGCAGTTTTGCCGGACTCAAAACCGCATTAACGGAAAGTTTTCAAAAAAAACGGTGAAGGACTGAATATTTCAAGAATGAAAGTATATCTTCATTCATATTTTTTGCATTGCATTTGTATGCTCATGTGCATCAGGTATTCTTCAGACAACACCTCTAACTCATCTCATCACGGAAGGAAACTATGACTAAAGTGAAAGTTGGCATCAACGGATTCGGGCGTATCGGGCGTCTTGTGTTCCGCCAGGCCATGGACAACCCGAAATTTGAAATCGTTGCCATCAACGACCTGTGCGATCCCAAAACCCTCGCACATCTCCTGAAATATGATTCAACCCATAAGAAATTCAATGGTGAAGTTTCCGTAGAAGACGGCAATATCGTCGTCAACGGCAAAACCATCACCATCTGCGCGGAAAGAGATCCGGCAAACCTTCCCTGGAAGGCACTGGGATGTGACCTGGTTGTTGAGTCAACCGGTATCTTCACTTCCAGAGAGGCCGCTTCAAAGCATATTGCTGCCGGCGCAAAGAAGGTCATCATCTCTGCTCCTGCAAAGGACAAAATTGATGCAACAATCGTCCTCGGCGTCAACGAGAACCTGATCACCGGAAACGAGCAGATCATCTCCAATGCCAGCTGCACCACCAACTGCCTTGCTCCCATGGTCAAGGTTCTGGAAGACAGCTTCGGCCTTGAGAAAGGGTTCATGACCACCATCCATGCATACACGAACGACCAGAATATCCTTGATCTTCCTCATAAGGATCTTCGTCGCGCCCGTTCAGCAGGTGTTTCCATGATTCCGACCAGCACCGGTGCCGCAAAGGCCATCGGCGAGGTCATCCCTGAACTTGCAGGCAAGCTTGACGGTTTTGCCGTCAGGGTTCCCGTGCCGGACGGTTCAATGACCGACCTGACCGCAATCCTGAAGAAACCGGCAACCAAGGAAGAGATCAACGCAGCCATGAAAGCTGCTGCTGATGGCCCGATGAAAGGCTACCTCGAATACTGCACCGACCCGATCGTTTCGCAGGATATCGTCGGCAATCCTCATTCAAGCATCTTCGATTCGCTCCTGACCATGAGCTCCGGTACAATGGTCAAGACAGTCTCATGGTACGACAATGAGCTTGGCTACTCCACCAGAGTGGTTGATCTTCTTGAGATCTACTCAAACTTTGTCTGAGCAGTTGCCGGTACTTAGTTGAGAACAGAGAAAAAACGCCCTTTACGGGGCGTTTTTTCGTTCCCCCCGGTAACTGACGGGAGTCAACAGGCCATTAGCGATATTTCCAGCGATTCATTATTATGAAATCATAACAGCCGTTTCCCGCAAACAAAGAACCGCATACCCATGAAAGCAATTATCCTGTACGACAGCCGGAGCGAGGGCGGATCAACAGACCGGCTGGTTGAGGCCATCGGACAGAAGCTCGCCGGGAAAGGGATGGATGTTGAAAAAGCCCGATGCCGGGCACAGGCCGATTACAGCTTCATCAGCGAGTTCGACCTGGTCATCATGGGAGCTCCGGTCTACTACCTCATGGTCTCTTCGCAACTGCTCGGCGCACTGATACAGAGCAACCTCAGCAACATGCTGAAAAACAAGAACACAGCTCTGTTTCTCGCCTGCGGCAGCCCGCAACCTATGGCTGAACTTCTCTATATGCCGCAGATGAAAATGAATCTGCAAGGCAGCCGCATTCTGGCCGAAAAAGTGTTTGCGCCTGCAGAGACTTCGGATATGGAGGTCATTGGAGAGTATGTTGACACCATCTATGCAGAGTGGCTCAAGGAAGAAGAAAGGCGGGGAAAGAGAAAATAAGCCTCGGGAGTACAGGCGAAAACTGAAAAAAAAGGCCGGGAATTCCCGGCCTTTTTCATTCCTCGGTCTTTCAACCGATGATGTCCTTCATTTTCTCAAAGAAACTCTTTTCAGTTCCTGTCCCGTGAGCTTCAGGTGAAATGCCGGGGGACTTGCGCAGCCCTTTCAGCAGCTCTTTATCAGTCGCAGAGAGGCCTTTGGGAACAAAGACATTGACCCTCACATACTGGTCGCCCTTGCCCGATCCCCTGAGATGACCGATTCCGTGGCCGGGAATGCGAAGCATGGTTTCGGGCTGGGTTGAGGGGGGAATGGTCATTTTAATGGCGCCATCAAGTGTCGGCACTTCAACCTTGGTTCCCAGCACAAGATCCGGAAAACTCACTGCAAGACTGTAGATGACATCGTCGCCGTTGCGCACGAAGAACTCATGCGGCTTTTCTTCAATCACAACGATAAGGTCGCCCGAAGCTCCACCCCGTGGACCCGAGTTGCCCTGACCGCGAAGGGTGAGGTAGTTGTTATCCTGAACTCCAGCCGGGACCGTTACCTTTACCGTTACCTCTCCCTGCTTTATGCCCTCGCCGTAGCAGGCCGGGCAGCGGTCTTTGACAATACGGCCTTCACCGCCACATGTGGGGCAGGCGGCAATATTGACAAACTGGCCGAACATTGTTTTTGATGCCTGGCGAACTTCGCCCGTGCCATGGCAGGTCGGGCAGGTTTCTGTCGCCCCCGTTTTTGAACCGGACCCGTTACACTCTTTGCAGGGCACCTGTTTCTTGATTTTGAGGGTCTTTTCAACACCCTTGGCAATCTCTTCAAGCGAGAGCTTCAGGCGGATTTTCAGATCCGTGCCCTGTATTCCAGCAGAAGCGCGGCTGCGTCGCTGCCCACCGCCAAAGGCATCTTCAAAGCCACCACGGCCCCTTCCGCCACCACCACCGCCAAACATGTCGTTGAATGCGCTGAAAATGTCGCTGAAATCAGCCCCTCCTGCACCGTAAGCACCTGCACCACCACCCGAAGCAGCTGAAGAGCCAACACCCGCATGGCCGAACTGGTCGTAGCGGCGGCGTTTATCATCATTGCTGAGCACTTCATAAGCTTCGTTCACCTCCTTGAAATGATCCTCAGCATCCTTGTTGTCGGGGTTCTTATCGGGGTGATACTTCAGCGCAAGTTTTCTGTATGCCTTCTTTATTTCATCCTTGTCGGCTGAACGGCCTAAACCAAGGATCTCGTAATAATCTTTTTTCATGGTAACATCCGCAAATTATGGATCTATCGGGAGACAATGACCTTGGCATGCCGGATGACCCTGTCACCCAGCAGGTAGCCGGTCTGGTACTGTTCAACAATTGTATCGGGCTCGGCATCAGGGTGCTCTATCTGTGAAATGGCTTCATGGAAATCCACATCCAGCTTCAGCCCTATGGCCTCAATCGGTTTGACCCCTTTTTCTTCCAGCCAGCGGTCAAGGTTCTTTTTCATCAGCTCAACTCCCTCAATAAAGGGTTTGGCTGCAGCCGGAATGGCTTCAGGCTCGGGAGCATTGGCCAGAACGCGCTCAACATCGTCAAGCACGGGGAGCAGCTCACGGAGAATGCTCTCTTTTGCCCGTAATGAGGACTGAACCGCCTCGCGCTCTTTCTGTTTGCGGAAGTTCTCAAACTCTGCGGCACGGCGCAGCACTTCGTCGCGAAGTTTTCCGCTCTGCTCTTTTTCAGCAGTGAGCGCCGCTTCAAGTTCTGCCACGCGATCTTCCTTCTGCGGCTGAGGTTCAGCAGGTTCAGCATGCAGGGTCCCTTCCTGTTCCTGCAACGGCTCTTCGTTTTCGGGCATTGGTTTATCGCGGTGCTTCATCATAAATATTCCATCCTGTTGTTAGTTTGCATCAGTCAATGTCGCTGTCAGAGAGTCCGCCATATAGTTCAGGACCCGTACAGCGTGTTCATAATCCATTCGTTTCGGGCCTAAAATCCCGAGTCTCCCCACCATGTTTCCCGCATAGTACGGGGTGGAGACAATTGTCAGATCTTCTGCCTCCCGGGTACTGTTCTCACTGCCGATGCTGATGGTGACATCCATGTCTGAAGGTCGCAGGGCCTCACTCATATGGCCGCTTTTTTCCACAAGTCTCGCCACGCTGAACTTATCCTCAATCATGGTGATGAGTTCACGAACCCGTTCAGGCTGTTTGAATTCAGGCTGGTCAACAATGTATTCAGTTCCCGATATATAGAGCCGTTCAAAAATCGGAGACTCGTCAAAAAGGCTTCCCGCAGAACGGACAATAAGATCTTTCAATGCACCATCCCCGTGAGAGCCCGCAAGCCGATGGGCAATTGAACGGCGGATTTCCGAAAGGGTCAGGCCGGCAAGGCGTTCGTTGATGACATTGGATACCTCTTCAATCATCTTTCGCGACACTTCCAGAGGCAGTTCCATCACAATGGTCTTGACAAAGAGCGAGTGGATGGAGAGAATCACCATCATCCTCGTTGAACTGAGCAGAACCATGTCAAGCCTCTCAAACACTGCATCCGACAGGGTCGGCGAAAGCACCACGCTCAACTGCCGCGATATACATCCCAGCACTTTGGCCGCAGAAAGAAGAACATCTCGCGATGTGCCCGGATGTTCCATGGCAATCTGCCCGTAATCGGTCTCCATCCTGCGTTTCTCATCTTCATCTATCCGCTGCACCTTCATGATGAGGTCAACATAATACCGGTAACCAAGGTCGGTAGGAATGCGACCCGCTGATGTATGCGGCTGGTGTATATAGCCTTCATCCTCCAGATCGGCCATGACATTGCGTATCGTGGCGTCGGAAAGGCCGAGGCTGTAATTCCTTGCTATGTACCGTGAGCCTACCGGGGCGGCTGTGACCACATACGACTGTATGATAATACCCAGAACCTGCCGCTCCCGCAAACTCAGTTCACGAGAACCCATCTACTACCTGCTGAATAAATAATAATGACTTACCCAAAAAAACTGAATGTACGAAAAACCAACCGAATTCCCCTCTCTTCCACTTAAGAGAGAAAGAGTTTCACCACTGAGAACGCCCCTCCCAATCAATAAATTTCAAGCCTGCAGCCTGCCCGACACTATCCTGTCGAGCCCCGAATAGTCTTTCGTCACAGTGATGGCAGAAAATCCAGATGAATCCATAATGGCGCCGACAGCAGCCGCTCCCTCAGCATGCACTTCAAAACAGAGTACTCCTTCCGGCTTCAGGAGCTCTCCTGCATGACCGGCTATTGCACGATAGCACTCCATCCCTGTCGGGGTCGTGAGTGCCAACCGTGGCTCATACTCGCGCACCTCCCGCTGCAGAAGCTCCCACTCGGCATCTGGAATATAGGGCGGATTGGAAACAATGAGCGAATAGGTGCCTGCTGAAAAAGGTGCAGTGAACGAGTCGCGGAATATGTCGGCCTCGTGAAAGCGTACCCGGTCCTGCACCTTATGGGCAAGCGCGTTGCCCCGGGCAACTGCAAGGGCTTCAACAGAGCAGTCAAGGGCGTCAAGCACGAGGGAGGCGTTACGGAGCGCCATAGTGACGGCTATGCATCCGCTCCCTGTCCCGATATCCATTACCCGGGCGCTCTGTGTGTTCTCCAGAAAACCCAGAGCATGCTCCACAAGCAGTTCTGTTTCGGGACGGGGAATGAGCACCCGCTCATCAACATGGAACTGCAGACCGTAAAAAAACTGCTCTCCGGCAATGTACTGAACAGGGCGGCCCTCCAGCCGCTGCCGGCAGAGCCCCCTGAACCGTTCCAGCTCATCGGGGTAAACCGGCCTCTGGTAGTTCAGATAGAGCTCAATGCGCTTGAGTCCGAGCACCTGCGAAAGAAGCATTTCCGCACCAATGCGCGCCTCATCAACACCTTTTGAAGAAAAAAATTCCTCTGTCGTTTTCAGGAGGTCGACCACCTGCCACTCACGCACCTGCTCCATCAGCATTTTGCTGCAGTGCCGGAAACCCGTGCCGCTCCGCCACGCGCTCCCGACCCCTTTTTCTGAAAAATCACACTCTCGAGAACAATGTACAGCTGCCACCGCTTTAAAAAAACAAGGGAGCCGTTACTTTGCCGATATTTGCGTAGCTTTGAAATGCATACCCATGAACTAGAGAGGCGAATCCGATGAACAGAACAACAGCAACCATGAAAAAAGCAGCAATACTCCTCATCCTCCTGCTCTTCAGCATCCCGGGCCCGTCCACAAAAGCAGCTGAAAAGTTCAGTGGCGTCATGGAAATGATGCTCACCATGCCCTCCGGAAAAGGCGAACTGACATTCTCATTCGGGCGGGAGGCGCAGCGAATGGACATGTTCCTCCAGATGGACAACATACCCGCTCCTTTGCGCAGCAGCATCATCACCACTGCCGCAGAGCCCGACCAGGCAACCCTGCTCAACCACGACACCCGCAGCTGGGCATCGCTCAACCTGAAAAATGCAGCTGAAGCGGCAATCCTGCTTGATTTCGACAGCAACTACACGCTGGAAAAACTCGGAACGGTGAAACTGCACGGTTACAGCTGCCAGCTCGTCCGCCTCACCAGCCGTACCGAAAAACTTGAGCTCTGGCTCACCCGCGACCTCGGCAGTTTCGCCTCGTTCAGCCTCCTTCAGCGCCAGAATCCGCACTTCTCCAATAGCGCACTCTCAAAAAAACTTGCCGCAGCAGGTGTTGACGGCTTCCCGGTCAAAACCCTTCAGCACAGCCAGAACGGCACATACACAATGGAGCTGGTAGAAGCATGGCCGAAAAGCGTTCCCGATTCACAGTTCCGGGTGCCGGCCAATTACACCCGCATCTCGACCAACACCCCGAAAATCAGCAAGAGCCAGAAGGAGCACCTGAAAAACCTGATGGAAAAGATGAAAAAGTTTGAACAGTAGTCGTATATTTTCCCCCTCCACTCCTCTCAACATAATATATCCCCAGAACCTGTGGCAGATAAAATCACCTCAAGAGAAGCAGATTATTCCCAATGGTATATTGATCTGGTACGCTCAGCAAAACTCGCAGACTACTCCGATGTCCGCGGATGCATGGTCATACGGCCAAACGGCTACGCAGTCTGGGAAAAAATGCAGGCCGCCCTCGACCGGATGTTCAAAGAGACCGGCCATGTGAATGCCTATTTTCCCCTCTTCATCCCTGAAAGCTTCATAGCCAAAGAGGCCGAGCATATTGAAGGGTTTGCTCCCGAATGCGCTGTCGTCACCCACGGCGGCGGAGAAGAGCTGGCGGAAAAACTCTATGTTCGCCCCACCTCCGAAACCATCATCTGGTCATCCTATAAAAAGTGGATCCAGTCATACCGCGACCTCCCGCTCCTCATCAACCAGTGGGCCAATGTCGTGCGGTGGGAAATGAGAACCCGGCTTTTTCTGCGCACCACGGAATTCCTCTGGCAGGAAGGCCATACCGCTCATGCCACCCCCGAAGAATCGCAGGAAGAGGTGATGCGGATGATACGCGTCTATAAAACATTTGCTGAAGAGTACATGGCCATGCCGGTCATCATGGGACGGAAAACCGACAGCGAAAAGTTCGCCGGTGCAGATGAAACATACTGCATTGAAGCGATGATGCAGGACGGCAAAGCACTGCAGGCCGGAACATCCCACAACCTCGGACAGAATTTCGCCAAAGCGTTCGACTGCCAGTTCCAGACAAAAGAGGGGGTGCTCGACTATGTCTGGGCAACCAGCTGGGGAGTCTCCACCCGCCTTATCGGTGCTCTCATCATGGCCCATTCAGACGACCGCGGACTGGTTCTGCCGCCAAAACTCGCCACCCGTCAGGTGGTCATCATCCCCATCCTCAGGGGCGACAAAGCTGCCGTGCTTGCAAAAGCCGGGTCCATGGCTGCGGAACTCAAAGAGAACGGAATTCCCGCCTTTGTGGACGACAGCGAACAGAACTCACCAGGATGGAAATTTGCAGAATACGAACTGCAGGGCATTCCTGTGCGCATTGAGGTAGGCCCGCGCGACATTGACAAAGGGGTCTGCATTGCCGCCCGCCGCGACACGCTTGAAAAAACAGAACTCCAGCTTAACGCCACCCTGGCCGTCCAGGTGAGCGGCATGCTCAGTGCAATGCAGGCCGACATGTTCCAGAAAGCGCTCCGGTTCCGGGAAGAGAACACCCGGGAAGTCACAGATTACGAAACATTCAAGAGTGCTGTTGAAGAGGGATTCGTCATCGCCCATTGGGACGGCACAGCCGAAACAGAGGAGAAAATCAAGGAAGAGACACGGGCCACCATCAGGGTGCTTCCTGAAGAAAGCGACTACCGTGAGCACTACCACATGGACGAACCGGGAGTATGCATTTTTTCGGGCAAACCATCATCACAGAAGGTGGTTTTCGCCAAAGCCTATTGATATTTTCAGTTTTCAGTTCTCAACACCAAGCATTGAGAACTGAAAACTTATTATAGATCAATCGTTTTTGAAGAAATCCTTCAGCCCTTCATCGGTCGGCTTCATGGCTTTATCGCCCTTGTTCCAGTTTGCCGGGCATACCTCACCGAACTGCTCTGTAAACTGAAGCGCATCCACCATTCTCAGCACCTCATCCACATTGCGGCCAAGCCCCAGATCGTTGACAACCTGATGGCGCACAACGCCTTCGCAATCAATCAGGAAGAGACCCCTCAAGGCAACGCCCGCACCCTCCGCCAGCACATCATAATCTGCCGACACGGTTTTGTTGAGATCTGAAAGCAAAGTATAGGTCACACCCTGAATACCTCCCCGGTTGTGCGGCGTGTTCAGCCAGGCCAGATGCGAAAACTTGGAATCTACTGAGCAGCCGAGAACCTCCACATTCCGTTTCTTGAACTCCTCAAGCTTCTCCTGGAAAGCGTGCAGTTCTGTCGGGCAGACAAAGGTAAAGTCGAGGGGATAGAAAAAAAGGACAACATACCGCCCTCTGAAATCACTCAGCTTACATGAATCAACAAACTGTGAGCCGCCAACAACGGCCTCCACATTGAATTCAGGCGCTTTACGGCCAACAAGGACACTCATGGTTTTCTCCGCTCAAGGGTTTTGGTGAAATGAATCGCTAAACAAGACTTGTTTAGTCCAATATAAACAATCCCGCTCTTTCGCAAAAAAACATTATTCTTCCAGTGGCTTGACAATGTAAAATGGCTGAGTATACAATGAGCATCTCCTCCTATTTTGAATTCAAGGGTCACCGCACCGGCTACCGGCAGGAGTTTCTTGCAGGAGCAACCACCTTTTTCACACTCGCCTACATCATCGTTGTCAACCCCGCAATCCTGGAAGCGGCAGGCATCCCCAAAGGCCCTTCCATGACGGCCACCATCCTGACAGCCATTGCAGGAACCCTGCTCATGGGCCTCTACGCCAAACGCCCCTTTGCCGTTGCCCCCTACATGGGTGAGAACGCATTTATCGCCTATACTGTTGTCCATACCCTCGGATATTCATGGCAGACTGCCCTTGCAGCCATTTTCATCAGCGGCATTCTCTTTACCCTCCTCACACTTGCAGGGCTCCGTGAATGGCTTGCCCGGTCCATACCCCTCTCCCTCAAACACAGCTTTGCCGTCGGCATCGGTCTCTTTCTGGCATTTCTCGGCCTCGGCAACATGGGCATCATCACCCTCGGAGTACCGGGAGCGCCCCTCCGTCTTGCAGATATCACCGGACTGCCGGTCCTTTTGAGCCTTGCAGGGCTGCTGGCAACCGCAGTGCTGCTTGTGCGCAAGGTAAGGGGAGCCATCCTGATTGCCATGGGTGCCACAACCGGAGCCTTTCTCCTGCTTGGTCTTCTTCCTGTTCCCCCCACCCCTGTCAGTCTCCCCCCCTCAATCGCCCCAATATGGATGCAGGTAAACTTTCAGGGGGCTCTGGTATGGGGGTTTGCCGGAGTAGTCACCAGTGTACTGATCATGGATTTTGTCGACACAATGGGCTCACTCTTCGGCCTCTCCTCCCGCGCCGGCCTGCTTGATTCTGAAGGAAACCTTCCGCAGATTGAAAAGCCGATGCTTGTCGACGCGCTCTCCACAGTCATTGCATCACTTCTGGGCACCACCACCGCAGGGATTTACATTGAATCAGCCACCGGCATCGAGCAGGGTGGCCGAACGGGCTTCACGGCCATTGTGGTTGCGGGATTTTTTGTTCTTGCGCTCTTTTTTTCGCCGCTGCTTACCATCGTCCCCCCCTTTGCCTACGGTCCATCCATGGTCATTGTCGGTTCATTCATGATCTCCTCAATCCAGAAAATGGATTTCAGCGACTACAGTGAACTGCTTCCCGCATTCATCACCATTGTGCTGATGATTTTCTCTTTCAATATCGGTGTTGGCATCACCGCCGGCTTCATTGCCCACACGCTTTTGAAACTCCTGACAGGGCGCTCCAAAGATCTGAACGCGGGCATGTGGATCCTTGCTGCTCTCTCTCTTATCTTTTATCTTTTTTATCCCTATCACTAAAACCAGGAAAGAGACAACAATGCGCAAAGCTAAGCTGCATATAGCCCAGACCGACTGCACACTGGCGAATTTCGACGACAATCTTGAACGCCACTGCCGAATGACGGAAGAGGCAATCCGCAACGGAGCTGACGCCATAGCATTCCCGGAACTCTCGCTGAGTGGCTACAATGTTCAGGACGCGGCGCAGGATATTGCCATGCATATCCACGACCCGAAGCTTCAGCCGCTTCGAGAACTGAGCCGGCACATCTGCATCATCTGCGGAGGTATTGAGCTGAGCGAAGAATACGGGGTCTACAACTCGGCCTTCATGTTTGAAGAGGGGGAAGCCCAAAGCATCCACAGGAAAATCTACCTGCCAACTTATGGAATGTTTGAAGAGCTGCGCTACTTCTCTGCCGGACAGGAGATTCGGACGGTCGATTCAAAGCGGCTTGGCAGAATAGGAGTGGCCATCTGTGAAGACTTCTGGCATGTATCGGTTCCCTATCTGCTGGCCCATCAGGGCGCGCAGCTGATGCTGGTTCTGATGTCAAGCCCCCTGCGCATGTCGCCAGGAAACGGCGCTCCCGCAATTGTTGAGCAGTGGCAGACAATAGCCTCCACCTACTCATTCCTCTTCAGCTCATTTGTCGGCTGCGTCAACCGGGTGGGGAATGAAGACAGCTTCACCTACTGGGGCAACTCGTCCTTGAGCGGCCCGGATGGAACACTCATGGCAAGCGCCCCGCTCTTTGAGGAAAAGGTTCTGGAATGCATGCTTGACTTCAACGCAGTCAAGCGGACCCGGCTTCATTCATCCCACTTTCTCGATGAAGACCTCAGGCTCATTTCAGCAGAGCTCAACACCATCATCACCGGAAAGCCCCGGAGGTAAACCGGTTACTGCCGCATGGAAAATCCCGGTGGGGTAAGACTCACCGGATAGCATTTTGCTTCCATTGCAGCCATCACTTCCCGCGCCGCCGACTCCCCTTCAAAGAGACCATAGACCGCTGAGCCACTCCCCGAGAGAGAGGAAAAGAGTGCGCCTGCCGAAAGAAGATCGGTTTTCACCTGCCTGACATTGCCGAACTGCTCAAACACCGCCGATTCGAAATCATTCTCAAAGAGCGGCAGCAGCTCTGTTTTCCCATCGGAAGAGAGTTGCGGGGCAAGAGCTCGAAGGTCAGGGCGCTCAAGCTCAAAGCGTCTGTGGAAATGTCCGTAGGCCCATGCGGTGGAAATATGCTCGCAAGGGAAGACCGTCACGATGAACCACGGAATGGTCATGTTGAGATCAACCAGCTCATCACCTATGCCGCCGGCATAGGCAAGCCCCTGCATTTCGAGAAAATAAGGAACATCGGCTCCGAGTGAAACGGCAAACCGGTGAAGGTCGACCGAGGACAGGTTGATGTCCCAGAAAGAATTCAGTTCCCTGAGCACCGTTGCCGCGTCACTGCTCCCTCCGCCCAGACCTGCACCAAAGGGAACCCGCTTGTCGAGCAACATTGACACACCCTCTTTCACACCACCCTCATCCTGCAGGAGACGGGCCGCCCGTACACACAGGTTGCTGTCATCAACCGGCAGATCAGGGTTGGTGCAGCTCATCTCAATGGCATCTGCTGCACTGAAGGAAAGAATGTCATACCAGTCTATGGGAGCAAAGAGCGTTGAGAGGGTATGATACCCGTCATCGCGCTTTCGGGTGATGAACAGGCCAAGGTTGATTTTGGCAAACGCTTTTACTGTCAAAGGTGTCTTGATCTTCATATGTCACTAAGGGTTGTGAAGCCGGGAAAAAAGAGATCAGAACGGGGAGTATGACGGATGGTTCCGTTTCAGGGAAAATTTTCTCATATTGCCAGAACAGGCAGCTATGCCGTATTTTCAACGAATGGAAACAATCAACCACCCTACACACAAATGCATACCAGCCTTTCGCTGCTGAAATTCCGCCCCGGCCTGTTCGTACTGTTTCTTATGACAATGTTTCTGTCTCCTTCATCCGCACACAGTGCAGAGGCGCTATCCTTCAGCCGGCTCATAACGCAGTCTGTCTATGAAGATAAAATATATTTACTGGAAAAGATCAGCCAAAAAGCAACCATCAACTCCGAAAAAACAGTCATAGAGGCCCTCCTGACAAAAGACGGCCCCAAAGCCGCAGAGCTTTTCAAAAAGCAGCTCACCCTCTACCCCGATCCTGCAATGGACGCAATCAGCAAGGCAAGACTTACTGACTACAAGACCGCTCTTGCCGCAGAACCGCCCCTGCCGAAACTATCAAAACCTCTACCGGCAAGGACTCTAGCGCCCCCCGCTCATACAGCACAGGCAGCCGGCCCGGCAGTTCAGATGACGCCCCTCCAGTCAGCGCTTGAGTCACTGAAAAAAAATGCCTCATCCGATGCCGGGCAATCAAGAAAAGGATTCACGCTGCAGTTCGGCAGCTTCGGTTCCAGAACCAATGCAGAAGCTCTTGCGGCAAGAATTGCACCCTACAGCCCTGTCGTCATTGTTCCTGAGAACCAGATTCACAAGGTACGCCTGAACAGCTCGTTCGGCTCTGAAAAAGAGGCGAAACAAGCCGGAAAGGCAATCCCCTTCGGATCCATTGTCCTTCCCGCCAGCCGATGAAGCCCGATACAGTTATCATTGGCGCCAGCGATGTGATGGAGCGTCTCCGTCAGTTTGCGCTTCAGGTGGCAGAAACTGACATCACCGTCCTTATTACCGGGGAAACCGGGTCGGGAAAAGAGGTTCTCGCACGATTCATCCACAACCACAGCCGGCGGGCCGGAAAAAGCTTCATACCCGTCAACTGCGGAGCCATCCCCACGGGCATTCTTGAATCAGAGCTCTTCGGACATGAAAAAGGGGCTTTTACCGGCGCCGTACAGGCAAGGAAAGGATATTTCGAAACGGCCGACAGAGGCTCCATCTTTCTTGACGAAATCGGCGAGATGTCGCTTGAAACCCAGGTCAAGTTTCTCCGCGTCATTGAGAACGGAGAGTTCCAGAGGGTCGGTGCATCATCAACCATTTACTCCGACACCCGCATCATAGCGGCCACGAACAAAAACCTCATGCAGGCGGTTGCGGAGCACAATTTCCGTGAAGATCTCTATTACCGGCTGCGCAGCGTGGAACTCCAGATTCCCCCGCTCAGGGAACGCGGCCGCGACATTCTGCTGCTCACGGAGCATTTCGTCCACGAATTCCAGCAGAAGCACACCATTCCCTTTGAAGGATTCACCCCCGATGCCACGGAAATGCTTCTGCGCTACCCATGGCCGGGCAATGTACGCGAACTGCGCAACCTTGTTGAATCACTTCTGGTTCTTGAAAAGGGGCGGGAGATAACCTCGGGAATTCTTGACAAGCACCTTATCCAGCGAAACCGGTTCAAAAGTCTGGTGCACGACCCGGTACGCTCAGAAAAAAACGAACTGCAGCTTCTCTACAGCAGCCTCATTCAGCTCCGCCAGGAGGTGAGCGACATACGGCACATGGTCCAGCAGCTTATGGAACCAGACCGTCCGCTTCATACCGCCCCGCTGCTCCTTCCCGACCCGTCGGAAAACACGGAACCACCTTCAATTACCGAACCCGGACCGACACCCGCACCACCCTCACTTGACGAAGCGGAAAAAAAGACTATCATTGAGGCCATCAACAGGTGTGGGGGGAATAAAAAAAAGGCGGCTGCCGCACTCGGCACAACGGAAAGGACTCTCTACCGGAAAATCAAACGCTACGGTCTCTGAGGGAACCTTCTGCGGAAAGCAAAAGCAAAAAGAGCTGCCGTCATGAGAAGCGAGGCTTTCGGAAGAAGATCCGGCCACCGGGAATAGAAACTCAGCTCTTTTTCCAGAGGCACATCTCCGCTCAAGGTCCCCTTCTCCCACCATGACAGTTCAGCACCGACGCGCCCGAACCGGTCAATAAAGGCGCTCACACCCGTATTGGCACAACGAGCCATCGCCCTCCGGTTTTCAATGCAGCGGAACCGTCCGATTGCAAGATGCTGCCAGGGGCCATAAGAGGTTCCATACCAGCCATCATTGGTCACCAGCGTCAACAACCCGGCCCCCTGCCTGACAAAGCCGGCAACATAGCCAGGGAAAATGGATTCATAACAGATGATGTTTGCCAACACCACACTCTCTTTGTCCACAGTCTGCATGGTCATGAGCGTTGCTCCCGGTCCCTGTCCCCAACTCCCGGCTCCTGTCAGCGAGAAATTCAGCCTCTCAAGCCAGGGCAGCTGTCCCGAATAGGGAACCCGTTCGGCAAAAGGGACAAGGTGCGCCTTCCTGTAGACCTGCACACTATCATTGCGGGAAGAAAGCAGTAGGGTGGCGTTATATGACTCTTCCATCATGCCCGTCAGAGGGTCCTGTTGACCCGGGCCGCCAGAAGGAAGAACCCCGCCGGCGGGAAGGCGGACGATATCGGTAAACCCGGAAAGAAGGGTGGTGTCCCATAAGCCTGCAGAGTGGCGAAGGAATCGGTAATAGTCACGATAACCGGGCTCAAGAATCGGAAACGACAGGGCGGTTTCCGGCCAGATGACCAGATCGGGATGCTCCCTTTCCACAACATCAGCTGTCATGCGCGAGTGAAGAACAAGGGTGCCGAATGCACCAAGCTGGTCCCATTTCTCCACAGGGTTGAGGTTCGGCTGTACCAGACTTATACGCACTGAGTTCCCAGGTGCTGCGCCATCAGCACCAATAACCCTGGCGCCATAGAGCAGCGGCAACAGCACCATAACAGGCAGCGGCACGAGATAGCGGAGCCGGCGGCCTTTCGGAGCATAGAGGGCGGCAACGACCAGCGCATTGAAAGCGTAGAGCCAGAAACTTACTCCCCAGACTCCCGTCATGTCGGCATACTGCACCATCGGGGTAAGCAACGCCTGAGAATTGCCGAATGTCAACCACCCCAAAGAGAGCTCCTGCTCCATATAGAGCCACTCCCATCCAACCTGGACGAACGGAAGGGAAAAGAGTGCAAACGAAAAACCGGCCATCCTCCTGAGTGCAAAAAAGAGCATGAACGGCACAGTCAGAAAAAAAGCCTGGGCCAGAATAGTCAGCACTCCCCCAGGAAAAGTCGCAAGAGAGACCCACCAGAGCGCGATGAAACAGTAAAGAAGCATGGCGGCATAAACCTTTCTGAAAAAATCCCCTGCACGGCGGACATCCCCCAGAGAAAGAAGAAGAGGAACCAGGGCAACCCAGGCGAGAACTTCAAGGCGAACGGAAGGGTAGGACGGAAAAGCCACACCAAGAAGCAGGCCACTGAAAAGAGGGGCCCTGAAAGCCGAGTTGCGTAACCCGCCAACAATTTGAAAGAAAAGGGACATCACAAAGCAATTGGGTTGGAGGAGAAAGAGATAAACGCGCCGAAGATATTTTGCTTTATATATTGAATAATATTCTTTAAATTTCTTTCAAGCTGTTATTTAACAGGAGTATGCGAAAGAAGTTCCCGACTCCTGAAAATATCCAATTTCAACGCCATCAGAAAAAGGAGAAATCATTATGGCTCTTTTCGGCACTAAAGACGCAACCACCGCACACTCCGACTACGAAATCGTACTCGAAGGCGGTGCCAGCTCATGGGGCAAGGTTAAAGCCAGGGCAAAAGTAAATGTCCCGCCGGCTCTTCCCCTGCTGCCTGCAGACTGTAATGTCAAGATCAATGTGAAACCTCTGGACCCCGCAAAAGGGTTCGTAAGGTTCTCGGCAGTCATCGAGTCCATAGTGGACAGCACTAAAAACAAGCTGGTGGTTGAGGCTGACATAGCCAATGAAACCAGCGAAAGACGGATCTGTGTAGGCGAGGGTTCCGTGACCGTTGGTGATTTCTCCCACTCCTTCTCATTTGAAGGCTCGGTAGTCAATCTGTTCTACTACCGTTCAGATGCAGTCAAACGCAATGTCCCCAATCCCATCTACATGCAGGGGCGGCAGTTCCACGACATCATCATGAAAGTGCCTCTCGACAACCCCGATGTCATTGACACCTGGGAAGGCACAATGCGTTCCATGCAGACAACAGGCGCTTTCAATGACTGGATCCGCGAGTTCTGGTTCATCGGACCTGCCTTTACCGCACTTAACGAGGGCGGCCAGAGAATTTCCAAGGTTGAAGTCAACAGCATCGGCACCCAGAGCGGAGAAAAAGGCCCTGTCGGTGTCACCCGCTGGCGCTTCTCCCACGGCGGTTCCGGCATCGTTGACTCCATCGCACGCTGGGCCGAGCTTTTCCCTGCCGATAAACTGAATCGTCCCGCTTCTGTCGAGGCTGCATTCCGTTCAGACTCACAGGGCATTGAAGTCAAGGTTGACGGCGACTTCCCCGGTGTTTCTGTTGATGCCGGCGGTGGACTCCGCAGAATCCTCAACCATCCGCTCATTCCGCTGGTTCACCACGGCATGGTCGGCAAATTCAACGACTTCACTGTTGACACACAGCTCAAGGTTGTTCTCCCGAAAGGCTACAAGATCCGTTATGCGGCACCTCAGTTCCGCTCACAGAATCTTGAAGAGTACCGCTGGAGCGGTGGCGCTTATGCCCGCTGGGTTGAGCATGTATGCAAAGGCGGCACAGGACAGTTTGAAGTCCTTTACGCTCAGTAAATCAGGCTGTAATAAGACAAAAAAGACCGGTGCAAACCGGTCTTTTTTTTTCTCCACGAAACCCCCGCGCTATCCGAGGAGCTGGAGAATATCCTCTATTTCCGACTTTATCTCCCGCAAGAGGCCCTCACGGCGCTCCCCCACAAGCCGATTCTCTTTCTGAGTCTGCCCCATCTCCTTCTGCAGCTTCAGAATCTGTGCGGTTTTATGATCATCCTCCCGTGAAGGCTCCTCTCCCTTCAGAATGTTTCCGGCCTTCTTCAGCCGGTAGCCCTGCTCATGGACAAGCTCCTTGATTTTGAGCACCAACGCCATGTCGCGGTTCGTATACCGACGGTTCCCGCGGGTATCGCGCGCAGGCCGGAGTTCGGTAAAAAAGGTCTCCCAGTAGCGAAGCAGATAAGCGGGGACCCCCGCAATTCTCGACACCTCTCCGATGGAGTAATAGTTTTTTGTTGTTTCAAACGGCATAAGCACTCCGGAGTATGAGGGTATTTTGATTTCCTGTTACTTATTATACATTACAACCGTCACATCAAAAACCCTTGACGGATGAAAAATTTACTCAGCCTGAAACCCTACCTTTTCAGGTATTGGAAAAATCTGCTTGCCGGGTGTTTCTTCATCATCCTCACCAACTTTTTTGCTGTTGCCGGACCGCGCTACATCCGCATTGCCATAGACACCATGACCGGTCCGTTCGTCATTGAGGATGTTGCCCACAACGCCGGACTCTATGTTCTCTTTGCCCTTGTGAGCGGCTTTTTTCTCTTTCTCGTCCGCCAGAACATCATTGTGACCTCGCGGCATATAGAATATGACCTGAAAAACGCCTACTTCCGCCACCTCGAAAAACTCCCAAGGCGATTTTACAATACAACCAGCACAGGCGAACTCATCTCCCGGGGAACCAATGACCTGAATGCCGTAAGAGATTTTCTCGGCCCCGGCATCATGTACTCCCTCAACACTTTTTTCCGGCTTCTCTTCGCTCTTGTGGCCATGATTGCCCTTTCACCAAAACTCACTTTCTTTGCGCTTCTTCCAGCTCCACTTCTCAGCTGGTCGGTCTACAAGATTGGTCAGTCAATGCAGAAACGGACCAAGAGCATTCAGGAAAGCTACGCCGGAATAACCAACCTTGTGCAGGAAAACCTTTCAGGCATACGGATAGTCAAAAGCTATACCCGCGAACTCTTTGAAATCAGCCGATTCGAAAAACTCAACCAGCAATACTACACCAAAAACCTTTCACTCGGGAAACTGCAGGCACTTTTTTTTGCTTTTCTCACTGCCCTGACCGCTTTCTCCCTTCTCCCGGTGGTATGGATAGGCGGCATAAATGTGATTGAAGGAAGTATGAGCATCGGCGGCATAGCGCAGTTCATTGTGTATGTCACCATGCTGAGCTGGCCCATAATCTCCATAGGCTGGGTTACCAGCATCATCCAGAAAGCTTCGTCAGCACAGGCAAGGATTGATGAAATTTTCGCCATGCAGCCAGAAGAGAACGAACAAAGCAGAGAGAGCGGCAACAGCGAACCTGCAGACTTCCGGGGCAGCCTCGCTTTTGAAAATATCAGCTTCAGCTATCCCGGAACAAAGAGCGAAGAGATTCTCCGCGATATCTCATTCTCGATAGAGGCCGGCTCCAAAACTGCGATTGTCGGCGCAACCGGTTCCGGTAAAACCTCTCTGGTCAACCTCATCCCGCGACTCTATGAGCCCACAGCGGGAGCCATTCTCATTGACGGAAAAGACATTCGGAGCATTCCGATTACAACCCTCCGCGAACTTGTCGGATTCGTCCCTCAAATCAACTTCCTTTTCTCCGACACCATCGCCAACAACATCGGCTGGGGAAGCCGTGAAAGCACCATTGACGAAATCATTGCAGCCAGCCACTCGGCCATGCTTCATGAAGAGATAGAGGAGTTCCCGGACGCTTTTGAAACCATGCTGGGTGAAAAAGGGATAAACCTCTCCGGAGGTCAGAAACAGCGCACCTGCATTGCCAGAGCAATTGCATGGAACCCGCGCATTCTTGTGCTCGACGACGCCCTCTCGGCTGTCGACACAGGCACTGAAGCCCGACTGTTTGATGCCCTGCTCAACCGCCTCCCCGGCACAACGGTCATCCTCATAAGCCACAGGATTTCCACTGTCAAAAACTGCGACCGCATCATGGTGCTCAGCGAAGGCAGAATTGCCGAAAGCGGAACCCACGAAGAACTCCTTGCCAGAGGAGAGCTCTACCTGGAACTCTACAACCAGCAGCTGCTTGAAGACGAAATCCTCTCGATGAACTGATAGGTGCTCTCCACCCCCGCCCGGACGGCTCAACTGTGCCCACGGAGCAGCTTCTGAAGTTTTTCGAGTTCCAGCAGGGCCTCGATCGGGGTGAGCCGCTCAAGGTCAAGATCCTGAAGAGCAGTCTTCAGCCGCGAATCAACTTCATCAAACAAGCTGATCTGCATGTTCTCCTGAACGGAAAACGAACGGTCCGCGAAGGATACATCCTTTCTTTCAAGCCCCGACATGATTTCGCGCGCACGCTCAATAACCTCATTCGGCATACCGGCCATTCTTGCCACCTCTATGCCATAGCTGTTGTCGGTTGAACCCCTGACGATTTTGCGCAAAAAAATCACCCGCTCGCCGCTCTCAACAACCGTAGCATTGTAATTGACCACACCCGGCAGGCGCTCTTCAAGCTCGCTGAGCTCATGATAATGGGTGGCGAACAGGGTCCTGGCGCCAAGACGGGTGATAATGTACTCACTCATGGACCAGGCAATCGACATGCCGTCAAAAGTGCTGGTTCCCCGACCTATTTCATCAAGAAGAATCAGGCTTGAGGAGGTGGCATTGTTGAGAATGCTGGCTGCTTCGTTCATCTCAACAAGAAAGGTGCTCTCGCCCGATGCAAGATTGTCGGAGGCTCCGACGCGCGTAAAAATGCGGTCGACCATTCCGATTTCAGCCCGTTCAGCCGGTACGAAACTGCCGGCCTGTGCAAGCAGCACAATCAATCCAGTCTGGCGGAGATAGGAGCTCTTGCCTGCCATGTTAGGCCCTGTTATCATCAGCATCCTCTGCTGCCCGTCAAAATGGCAGTCATTCTTCACAAACGGCTCATCAGGCTTCATGATGCGCTCAAGCACCGGATGGCGACCCTCTGTAATCAAAAGCCCCTCATGCTCTTTCATCTCCGGCTTGCAATACCCATACTCCTTTGCTGAAAGGGCGAAAGAGGCAAGCGTATCAATTTCTGCAATGGCAAGGGCACTTTCCTGAATGGAGGCAGCCCTCTCCGCTATGGAGGCACAGAGTGCTTGAAAAATCTCAGCCTCAAGGCGGAGGCTTCTCTCCTCTGCATTGAGAATCTTCTCTTCATAAGCTTTCAGGGCAGGGATGGTATAGCGCTCCGCATTGACCAGCGTCTGTTTTTTCATATACCCCTCGGGCACACGATCAAGATTGGCACGGCTTATTTCAATATAGTAGCCGAACACCCGGTTGTATTGCACTTTGAGTGAAGAGATGCCGGTCCTCTCCCTCTCTTCCCGCTGTATATCCATCAGGCGCTCTTTGGCCATTGAAGAAACACTGCGCAGCTCATCCAGCTCATCATTGCAGCCAGAACGAATATATCCACCATCGCGCACTGTTGCCCCGCACTCTGGATCGACCGACCGTTCAATTTCCGATACCAGCTCCGGAAGAGGCTGAAGCACTGCCGCCAGAGAGCGAAGACGGGCGGAGAGGGCCGGGAGAAGCAGGTCGCGGAGCTGCGGAAAAACCGCCAGTGAGCGGCCCATCTGGAGCACCTCACGAGGCGATGTCCGAAAGGTTGCAATCCGGGCGAGAGATCTCTCAAGATCGTTGATTTCAGACAGAGAGCACCGAACGCCCTCAGAAAGCTCGGAGCTCTGAAGCAGCTCTTCAACTCCATCATGGCGTTCCGCAATTGCTTCCGCAACCCTGAGCGGCCGCTGCAGCCAACGGCGGATGAGTCGTGCACCCATAGGATTCACCGTCCGGTCCATCACCTGAAGGAGACTTCCGTGGGGTGAACCGTCCTGCATTGAAGAAACAATCTCAAGATTGCGCTTAGTCTGTAAATCCAGCGTCATGAACTCCCCGCCCTGCATCTCGGAAATTCTGGTAATGTAGGCACGACGGCTCTGACGGGTTTCATCAAGATACTGCAGAACAACCCCGGCCGCTACCCGTCCTGCCCGGTTGCCCTCAATACCAAAGCCCTTGAGCGAATGGGTCCTGAACTGTCGCGACAGCACCGTTTCGGCCTGCTCTTCACTGAACATCCAGTCGTCAAGTCCGGTGACAAGCATCCCCGTCGCGTAGCCCCGGACAAGATCCTCAAGGCGGCTTTTCTCTGAAGCTGAAACAAGCAGTTCTGCCGGACCCAGAGAGAGAATGGTATCGCGGAGTGAATGGGGAGGAAGTGAAGCAATTCTGAACTCTGCAGTTGTCACATCAAGGTAGGCAATGCCGGCAACCGGGGTTCGCCCCTCTTTCAGAAAAGCAACTGCGGCAAGATAGTTGTTGTGGCGGTCTTCAAGAATGGAGTCACTGTAGGTAACCCCCGGGGTGACAATCTCGGTGATCTCCCGTTTCACAATTCCCTTTGCCTCAGCCGGATCCTCAACCTGCTCACAGACCGCAACCTTGAAACCCTTGCGGACAAGACGGGCAATATATCCTTCACTGGCATGGTAAGGAAACCCCGCCATGGGAATATCGGGCGCTGAACCGTTTGAGCGACGGGTCAGAACAATGTTGACCGCTGCTGAAATGGTGGCCGCATCATCAAAAAAAGTCTCATAAAAATCGCCGACCCTGAAAAGCAGCAGGTAATCAGCATATTGCTTCTTCACATCAAGATACTGGCGCATCATGGGAGAAAGCTCTTTGGATGCTCCGCTTTTTTTTGCTGCCATTGCCCGAACAGACCCGATTGATGAAAAAAACCTGCAAACCCGCCCCATTCATGCTGCCATCGGGAACACGGGCGTAAAACCACAGAATATGAAACTACTGCCGTGTACCCAAATAACCAAACCTCCGAACGGCTTACCGGGGCTCCCGATCACGCCACTCCGGCAGAGAGCGAATTTCTTGACAAGATATTTGAACTTCAGGCAAAGAATACTATATTTGAGACCTTTATCATTAATATCATAATACGAGCAAGATGCAGGCGCTGATCAAGATTTCCGACAAACAGTACCTGGTGCAGAAAGGCGATACGCTCTTCGTGCCCAGACAGAAAACCGACATTGGCGGCACCATGGAAATTGCCTCCATGGCACGCATTGACGGTGCAAATACCGTTCTGAATCCTGCCGAAACCGTTACCGCAAAAGTTCTTGGCCATGTCAAGGATGACAAGGTGGTGGTGTTCAAGAAAAAACGCAGGAAACGCTACCAGTCAAGAAACGGCCACCGTCAGCAGATGACGCAGATTGAGGTGGTTTCACTCTGAAAAAAGGCTGAACTGATTTTTTAACGAAAATTTATTTTTTCTCATGGCACATAAAAAAGGTGGCGGATCGACAAAAAACGGCCGCGACAGCAATCCTAAATATCTCGGTGTGAAAGCTGCCGGAGGCTCAACCGTAGCCGCAGGCACCATCATTCTCCGCCAGAGAGGCACCGTCATCAAGCCGGGCGTCAATGCCGGAATTGGACGCGACCATACCATTTTTGCACTTGAGGACGGCGTCGTGACCTTCCGCAATGGCCGCAACAACAAAAAACAGGTGGACATCATCGCCCCCTGAGTTTGGGTTGCCCGGAAAATAAGGTTATATTTACCATAGCCGTCTTACAATATAAGACGGCTTTTTTTATGGAATCTCCAGTTGTGGCCAGAACGACCAGATGCCGCCGAACTCTATGCTTACACACCATTAAAATCTGATATTGTATGAAAATCACAGTGATAGGAGCAGGTCATGTAGGGGCAACCGCCGCACTGCGCATTGCTGAAAAACAGCTGGCAAGAGAAGTTGTCCTTATTGACATTATTGAAGGGATTCCCCAGGGGAAAGCGCTTGACATGTACGAATCAGGCCCGGTCGCGCTGTTTGACACCATGGTCAAAGGCTCAAACGACTATGCCGACTCCGCAGATTCCGATATCGTACTCATCACGGCTGGTCTTGCACGCAAACCTGGTATGAGCCGTGAAGACCTCCTCATGAAAAACACCGCCATCATCAAGGATGTGACCACACAGGTGATGCGGTATTCCGTCAACCCGATTCTCATCATGGTATCCAATCCTCTGGATGTCATGACCTTTGTTGCCCATACGGTAAGCGGACTCAAGCCGGAACGGGTCATAGGCATGGCCGGCGTGCTTGATACTGCCCGTTTCAGGAGCTTCATCGCAGAGGCACTCAATGTCTCCATGCAGGATATCAATGCCTTTGTGCTCGGTGGCCATGGCGACTCCATGGTCCCTGTTGTCAAGTACACCAATGTTGCAGGCATCCCCCTCACCGAACTGCTTCCGAAAGAGACCATCGACGCCATTGTGGAGCGTACCAAGAACGGAGGCATTGAAATCGTCAACCATCTGAAAACCGGATCGGCATTCTATGCACCGGCAGCATCAGCAGTTGAAATGATTGAGTCGATAGTCAAAGACCGCAAGCGCATTCTCCCCTGCACCACCTGCCTCGGGGGACAATACGGCATCAATAATGTATTCTGCGGTGTTCCTGTCAAGCTGGGAAAAGAGGGTGTCGAGCAGATTCTTGAAATCAACCTTGACGACAATGAACTCAAGGCACTTCAGGCCTCAGCGGCAATCGTGGAGAAGAACTGCAAAAGCCTTGCTTCTGCGATTTGAGGAGAAGAAAAAAGAGATAAAAAAAAAGCGGCTTTTCAGCCGCTTTTTTTTGTGAGCAGATGTCCCCCATTACATCTGCTCAACCCCACGGGCGTGAGGCATTTCATAAAAGAAATTGCAACCACCGTGCCAAACCATGAGAAAAAGAAAAATATTTTCTTTAACTCATTTTTAAACAAGAAGTTAGTGGGAAATAAAAATCGCCCGGCAGATCAGATTTCTGCCGGGCGACGCTCTTGACACAGATAAGGCGATACAATCTGTGCAGTTATGAAACAGATGACGCCGAACAGGCCAATACAAGAGGCTCTTCATGGGTGACGCAGTGAATGGCTCCTAACCCCCAGACAAGATCCCTGCAGTCAATCCCCACAACCCGTCTTTCGGGGAAACAGCTCTGGAGAACGGCAAGTGCCTCACTGTCGCGCCGGCACCCATAGACGGGCACAAGCACAACACTGTTGGCTATGTAGAAATTGGCATAACTTGCCGGGAGGCGTTCCCCTTCGTAAAAAAACGGCTCGGGCATGGGCAGCTTTACCACAGTGAGCGGCTTGCCATGCTTGTCGGCAAAGCCTTTCAGGAGCTGGTAGTTGTGCTGCAGCGGCAGATGGTTATCATCCTCCGGATCATCCTCAACGGCAATCACAACCGTTGTCTCATTGACAAATCGCGCCATGTCATCCACATGGCCGTCGGTATCGTCACCTGCTATTCCCTCACCCAGCCAGAGCACCGTTTCTGCCCCGAGCCACCGATAAAGGTTCTCCTCAATCTCGCTGCGGCTCATCAACGGGTTGCGATTCGGATTCAACAGGCATGCTTCCGTTGTCAAAAGAAGCCCGGCGCCGTTCACATCAATCGCCCCGCCCTCAAGCACCATGCCCGGCTTCACTGCCGTCAGACCCGAAAGGGCAGCCACCCTTGAGGGTACGGCATTGTCATCATCGAAAGGCTCATACTTACCGCCCCAGGCATTGAACTCCCAGTCAAGAATGACCTTGTCACTCTTCCCGCCATCTGCACGGCAGACAAAATTCGGACCATGATCACGACACCATGCGTCATTGGTTGGGATAGAATGGAAAAATATCCGTTCAATGCACAGCTCGGGATGGGCGATCTCCATAATGAGCTTTCTGGCAGCGGCTTCCATTTCCCTGTCAAGCACATTGATGTGAACCTCTTCCGAAGAGCTCAGCCAGGAGGCAAGTTCGGCAAACACGGCCGGAACCGGCCCGAATTTTCCCGGCCACGACTCAAGCTTGTGCGGCCATGACAGCCAGGTTGCTTTGTGGGGTGCCCATTCAGGGGGCATCCTGTAGAGTGGTGCATCCATAGGGATGGTTGGTATAGTGGATGAATCAGCTCCTGGAGGACTCAAGAGTTCTTCGTAACCGCCCGATACGCAAACTGACTGGCGGATGAGAATAGGTCATGAAAACATGAAGCGGATGGGGCGTCAGGTTGGTCAGGTTGCTTCGCGAAAGATTCCTCAAGGCGGTAATGAGTGCCTCCCCGCGGCTGTAGGTGGTAACAGCAAAATGGTCGGCTTCATACTCGTGCTTTCTTGAGAGCATCTGCAGGACTATGGAGAGAATGAACTCCACGGGAGTATAGAGCAGCATGAAGAACACCAGACTTCCATAGACTGAAATGTGCTCCATGAAGAATGCCTCAAAAAGTTTGGCGTTACCGATGAAAAGCGAAAGCAGAAAAAAGAGCACCCCCATGTTCACAATGCTGACAACCATCCCGATCAGGATGTGTTTTTTTGTATAATGGCCAATTTCATGTGCCAGAACAGCAACCAGTTCATCGACCGAATGGCTTTTGATGAGGGTATCAAAGAGAGCAATTCTCTTTCGTTTTCCGAATCCGGTGAAAAAGGCGTTTGCTTTGGAAGAGCGTTTTGAACCGTCAATGACATAAATACCCGAAAGCGGAAACCCTACCCCGGCGGCATAGTCGGTTATGGCTGATTTCAGTTCACCATCCTCAAGCGGCACAAACCGGTTGAAGAGCGGCATGATCCATGCGGGAGCCACATACTGGAGCAGAAGGCTGACAAGGGTGATTCCGCCCCATGCCAGCAACCACGCAATGCTTCCGGCTGACTGAAAAAACCAGAGAAGCAGAGCGAGAAGAGGCGCACCTATAGCCACTGAAAGCAGCAGGGTTTTCAGAAGATCGCCCGCAAACACGGCAGGAGTTGTCCTGTTGAAACCGAACCTCTCCTCTAACACAAATGTCCGGTACAAGGTAAAGGGAAGCGAGAGCACCGACTGGAGAAGCAAAAGGGAGCCTATATAAAAAACCCCCGTCATGACTGAACCGAGGGCGAACCCCCGAAGAAACTGGTCAAGGAGGTTGAAACCGCCGGAAAACCAGAAGACAAACAGCAGGACAAGGTCAAAAGCACTGCTGAAAAGCGACAGCCTGCTGGTTTCGCGGAGATAGGCCTGTGACTTCCCATAGGCCTCATCGGTGTAAAGATCTCTGAATTCAGTCGGCAGCGGTGCGAGCGACGCCCTCAGATTCAGGAGCGTTGAAATGAGGTTGATGAGAAAAACGGTGACAAGGGTACCGGCAATAACTGAACCGAAAATATTCATGCTCGCTGCACAATGTTGTTGTTATGTCAATCAATAAAACGCTTCTGGAGTGCCTCGTAGCTCTCCACCCTCCTGTCACGGAGAAACGGCCAGTGACTCCGGTAATAGCCTATCCTGCTGAGATCACAACTCGCATGGAGAATGCTCTCAGCCTCACTGGAAGCCTCCGCCTCCAATCCGCCGAACGGCCCTGAAACAAAACTGCTGCCCCAGAACTCAAGTTCACCCTCGCGGCCCACCCTGTTGNCCGCGGCTACATAGACACCATTGGCTATGGNATGACTCTGCTGGATGGTTTTCCATGCCGCCAGCTGCGAACGGCGTACCTCAAGAGACTGCTCGCCTGAAGCCCAGCCGATGGCAGTGGGATAGAACAGTATTTCCGCACCCATGAGCGCCGTCAACCGTGCCGCTTCGGGATACCACTGATCCCAGCATATCAGCACGCCTATGGTGGCATAGCGGGTTTTGAACACCCTGTAGCCGAGATCGCCGGGAGTGAAATAAAACTTCTCGTAAAACCCCGGATCATCGGGAATGTGCATCTTGCGATACCGTCCGAGATACTGCCCGTCAGCGTCAACAACAACTGCAGTATTGTGGTAGAGGCCCGGCGCACGCATTTCAAACAGCGAGGCAACAATCACCACTTCAAGCTCCCTCGCCAGATCCTGGAGGATACGGGTGGTGGGGCCGGGAACCGGCTCGGCAAGAGCGAAAGGGGCATAGTCTTCCGTCTGGCAGAAATAGGTACTCGTGAACAGTTCCTGTGTGCAGATGATCCTGGCGCCACCTGCGGCCGCCTCCCGTATTTTCTCAACCGCTTTCGAAAGGTTACGGGCGCCTTCCCGACAGCAGGAGGTCTGGACAAGAGCTATTGCAACTGGTTCGGGATTCATGATTTTTTATTGCAAATGATCAGTTGAAAAGTAGGCCTGCCGAAAGCAGTGCTCCGTGAATGGTCATCAGCTTTCCTGTGGCAGCCAGCACGCTGTTGAGCTCACGGCCCTCACTGCCGTAGAGAGTGCGGAGGGTTGAAACGGCAAGAGGAAGCGAGAGCAGCGAAAGAAGAACCCACACGGCCGAACCGCTGAGCCAGAGAAGCACCGGCACAAGATAGGCGATAACGGTAAGAAGAAGATACAGCATCCGGGACGGACCTGCGCCGATGCGCGCGGGAAGCGTCATCTTGCCGACTTTACGGTCGGTGGCAATGTCGCGGATATTGTTGCAGAGAAGGATGTTGACGGAAAAAGCCCCCGGAACAACAGCGGCAAGAAGTACCCTGGGTTCAAGCGCCGAAGCCTGAACGAAATAGGTTCCCCCGACGGCAACCAGCCCGAAAAACACAAAAACGAAAAGATCACCAAGCCCTGAATAGGCTATTGGCCGGGGACCTCCGGTATAGGCCCAGGCAAAAAGGATGGAGAGCATCCCGATCAGCAGAATCGGCCAGCCTCCTATGAACACCAGATACAGTCCGAGCAGGAACACCGCACCGAGAAGCAATGCTGCTGCACGAACCATGGTGTTTTCCGAAATAAGCCCCGCAGCAACCGTTCTCGTTGGGCCAAGCCGTTCTGCAGTATCTGCCCCCTTGCGGAAATCATAGATTTCATTGATGAAATTCGTGGCAACCTGAATACCGAGCGCACAGCAAAGTGCCACCAGAGCAGGCAGCAGCACAAATGAGCCGGCTTCAGCCGCAAGAGCCGAACCAAGCACAACCGGAACCGCACCGGCAGGAAGCGTTCTGGGACGGACTGCCAGCACCCAGGCCTCAAGCATGCTCTTCCTCTTTCTTCTTCGCCTTCGCCATTTTCACACTGCTGAAGCTGTGGCGGATCTTTTCGCCCGGCTTGATGTAGGTAAGGCTATGGCGAACCGCCATGGCAGCATCGCTGAGACCGGTCTGGATAATCTTGAGTTTTCCCTGATAGGAGGCAATGTCGCCCGCGGCGTAGAGTCCGTCAACAGAGGTTTTCATGTGTGCATCCACGACTACGGCATTGTCAACAAGCTCAAGCCCCCAGCTGGCAATCGGCCCGAGATTGGATTTGAAACCTATCAGGAGGAGCAGCCGGTCGGCTTCCACCGTGCAGACTGAGGCATTCTTCCTGCGAAGCTGCACCGAAGCAATACCCTCGCCCCGGCGCTCAATGGAAGCGACTTCGGTATTGAGATGCACATCTATCGTTCCTGCATCACGGGCTTCGTCAACCTCCCGTGCGGTTTTTCCATGCCCCTGGAACTCATGCATCCGGTGCACGAGGGTTATGCCTGAAGCGACTCCCTGCAGCCCAACCGTCCAGTCGAGCGCTGAATCACCACCTCCGACAATAACAACACGCTTCCCCTCAAAATCACTCTTCGCCTTCACCGCATAAAAAACAGATCTCCCCTCAAGGTCGCTGATGTCACCAAGCTGCGGCAGTTTTCGAGGCGAAAATGCCCCGAGACCGGCCGCAAGAAGCAGTGCCCGCGACTCGAACACACTGCCGGCATCAGTACTCACCTCGAAATTTCCATTGTCAAGCTTCCGGAACGAGACAACAGTCTCTCCAGTAACTACCTCTGGACTGTATCGCTCCGTCTGCTGCCAAAGGCTGTCGACAAGCGAAGCCGCCGGAACCTCGGGGAACCCGGCCACATCATAAATATGTTTTTCCGGGTAGAGTGCACGAAGCTGTCCACCCAGCTGCGGCATGCTTTCTATAACCCTGCAGCTGATATTGTTCATTCCACACTGAAAAGCGGCAAAAATCCCCGTAGGGCCGCCACCAATAATGGTCAAGTCGATGATGGCGCCTGCCGCACCGGTAAAAATCGGTTGGTCTGTCATGAGGCTCCCTAACGGTTACTTATTGATCATTGGGTCTCTTGAGGTACATGATTCCCTCAGGGTCAACCATGCCATACAGTATCGTAATCAAGTGGCCGCCCTCGTCCAGCTCATGGATTTCCACATGCTCGGCATTGCGTTTCGGCACTTGATTGCCCTCATTGTCACGAAAATAAAAGATCGCCACAACTCCTCCATGGGGGGTTTCCCCTTCAAAAATGTAGTTGCCGTCCTCAAGTTCATTCAGCGCACAGCCGGCAGAACCGGCAGCAATTGGACAGGAGGCACACTGGGAATAAAAACCCTCTTCAGCCTCGGCAAATTCACAGACAGGAAATTTCATGGCTTGTTCGTTCTTTTTTTCAGCTGGACTATGGTGCCAGCAAATATAATATTTACATTGTTTTTTTTACTGTCGCAGGCTTCAAACTCCGAGGTTTTCCTGTAGACAGCTTTCTTCAACTGAAGTGAATTGGAATTCGACGGATGCTGGCAAAACGAATCATCCCCTGTCTCGATGTTCGCGACGGCAGGGTCGTCAAGGGAATCAACTTTGAAGGACTTCGCGACGCAGGTTCCATTCTTGAACAGGCACGATTTTACAACAACGAGCTGGCCGATGAGCTTGTTTTTCTTGATATTTCCGCCTCACTGGAATCCCGAAAAACAACCCTTGAAGAGGTCCTGAAAGTTTCAGGGGAGGTCTTCATCCCCCTTACAGTCGGCGGGGGAATCAACTCTGTTGAACGGGCAAAAGAGGTTTTCCTGCACGGAGCCGATAAGGTTTCCGTTAACACCGCTGCCGTGAACAATCCTGAACTCATTTCCCGTATTGCTGAAAAATACGGTTCACAGGCTGTTGTGGTGGCGGTTGACATCAAGAAAATCGGTGACCGCTACATCGTCCACACCCACTCGGGGAAACAGCCGACAGAGTACGAAGCGCTTGAATGGGCGCTGAAGGTACAGGAACTCGGAGCAGGAGAAATCCTCCTGACCAGCATGGACCGGGACGGAACGAAAGAAGGCTACGACAACGAAAGTCTCGCCCTGATTTCAACATCAGTCCACATTCCTGTGATAGCCTCCGGCGGAGCGGGTTCCCTTGAGCACCTGTATGACGGTTTCACGAAAGGCCGTGCCGATGCTGCCCTTGCCGCTTCGATATTCCATTTCCGTCAGCACTCAATACGCGAAGCCAAGCAGTATCTGCATGACAGAGGTATCACCGTAAGGCTCTGAAGGGCTTTTTTCTATACCATCAAGCAAAACCCCATCCTGACAATGCACCGACTCCTTGCCGCAAGCCGTTACCTTGTCCTTCTCGCCGTGCTGGCGCTGTTCGCAGCAACAATCACCCTCCTCCTTTACGGAACCATCTCGGTCGGGTGGCTCATCTTCGATACGGCAACTTCGGGCGCCTTGTCCTCAAAAGGGGCAAAAAGTCTTGTGCTTGGTTTTATTGAAAATGCCGATCTCTTTCTGGTCGCAACCGCACTCCATATCATGGCGCTGGGCCTCTACGAACTCTTTATAGACGACACCATCCCCATGCCCCCCTGGCTGCAGATACATACGCTCGACGATCTCAAAACCAAGCTGATCGGAGTCATCGTTGTGGTACTGGCGGTCGTCTTCCTCGGCCATGCCGTAACATGGCATGGCGACCACAGCATCATTTATTTTGGTGGCGCAATCGGTGCAGTGATCGCAAGTCTGGCCATATTCACCGGTCCAAAAAAGAAAAAGGATTGAGGGCTTCCCCCTAAAACCACTTCCTCGTTCTGAAAAAAAGAATCATCCCTACAAAAATCGAGCCCATTACACCGAGCACCGCATAGTAGCCAAAAGGAGATTCCAGCTCCGGCATATAATGGAAGTTCATCCCGTAGACACCGGCAATGAATGAGAGAGGCATGAAGACGGTGGCAATGATGGTCAGCACCTTCATGATATCATTCATCCGGTTGTTTGCCAGTGCAAGCCAGGTGTCGTACATCCCGATGACAATGTCGCGATAGGTTTCAACTGTCTCAATGACCAGCACAATGTTGTCGTAAATATCCCGGAAAAACGGCCTCGTCTCCTCATCATCAATCACCTGGTATCTCGAACGGCCGATGCTGTTGATGATCTCCCTGAGCGGCCAGACCGACTTTCGCAACATGATCAACTCTTTCTTCAGCAGATACATTGCCGGAAGCGCATCCCGGGCCACCGAGTCGGTCAGCTCTTCGTCAAGAGCCTCGATGCGACTCTCGAACTGCTCCAGAATGGTGAAATAACTGTCAACCACCGAGTCGGTCAGCACATAGGAAAGATAATCTGCTCCTCTCTGGCGGACATTGGTGCCGGGGTTGTCAAGCCTCGCAATAACCGGATTGAAGAGGGGTCCGGGTTTTTCCCGGAAGCTCAGCACAAAGCCTTTCCCGATCACAAGGCTGAGCTGCTCTTCACCCACCTCACCTGATTCGGGATCCAGCTCCAGCGTTTTTACCACCACAAAGAGATAGGAGCCGAAATCCTCGATTTTGGGCCGTAGTCCGGTATGGAGAATATCCTCCAGTGTCAGCGGGTGCAGATTGAACATGACACCAGCCGCTTCAATAAGCTTCAGCTTATGCAGGCCGTCTATATTAAGCCAGAGCACCCTCTCCCCGCCCATAAAAGGACGGCATTCTTCAAGAGTCTTGAGGGTACGGTGTTCTACAGAGGCCGCGTCATAGCTGAACAATGTGATGACCGGGCTCACGGTTTTCTGCCCGCCGGTGTGGAACAGTGTTCCCGGAGCCTTCCCGACGGTACCCGCCATATCCTTCATCGACTTTTTCATCGGCCGCTTCACGGCGCCGCCCGACCGGATTTCACGAATGCTCTTTTTGCTTTTTTTCATGAACAGACTGGTTGTCAGAGAAAAGAATGTCCCACTATCTCAACCTACGGAAAGATTTTCTTAAACCACATAACCGCGAAGCCACGCACAGGTTACAGCAGAGAAAATATTTCACCGCAGGGGGCCTCACCACAAAGAGAAACAAAAATACATTATTGTCTGAATATTTATCTTATATTCAACGGTAGTCCTTATTTATTAAGGCTATTCGTTTCAAACAAATAAATATCAGAACAAAACACCGCCATGCCTATCACGCCAGCGCATCACGCCGGAAACCCGTCAGGACGGCCCTGGATTATCGACACCACCCTCCGGGATGGCGAACAGGCGCCCGGAGTGGTGTTCAGTGCCGCTGAGAAAAAACATATTGCGATGCTGCTGGCAGAATGCGGCGTTGATGAACTTGAAATCGGATACCCCGCCATCAGCCCTGAAGAGGAAAGCACCATCCGCAGCATTGCATCGCTCCATCTCCCTGTTGCCCTCACTGGCTGGGCCCGGGCGAAATGGGAGGACATTGAAGCGGTTCTGCGCAGCGGCACGGAAGGAATCCACATCAGCTTCCCCCTCTCGCCCCTCTACCTGAAACTTATGGGCAAAGAGTACAGCTGGGTCCAGGACCAGATGATGGAGTTGGTGGGCAGAGCAAAGCGCTATTTCCGTTTAGTCAGCGTCGGAGCACAGGATGCTACCAGAACCGGCACAGACTCCCTGCGCCAGTTCATTGCCGACGCAGCCTCATGTGGAGCAGAGCGGATCCGCATCGCCGACACGGTTGGCATTGCCACACCACCGATGCTCACAGAACTCTTCAGGGAGCTGCTCCCGACAGGAGGGCCGTTTCTTGAGTTTCATGCCCATAACGACCTCGGCATGGCCACAGCGAATGCGTTCACCGCCATAGCTGCCGGATGCGACGCCGTCAGTGTCTCAGTCACCGGCCTCGGAGAACGGGCAGGCAATGCCGCTCTAGAGGAACTCGCCATCGCGCTCACGCTTTCAGGCGTCTATGAAACCCTCATCGACACCACTGCCCTCACCAACCTCTCCCTTGCGGTGAGCAAGGCTTCGGGCAGAAGCATACAGCCGCAGAAAGCTGTCGTCGGAGACGCGGCATTTCAGCATGAATCGGGCATTCACTGCGCAGCCCTTCTGAAGGATCCGCTCTCCTACCAGCCTTTTCTGCCTGCCCTTGCAGGAGGAGCCGACCACGCACTGATCATAGGGAAACACTCCGGCAGTGCATCCCTTCAGGACTACTTCTCAAAAAAAGGGATAGAATTGAGGCGCCCTGAAGCCATGAAGCTTCTTATGGAGGTACGGATAAAGGCAGGAGAAAAAAAAAGGGCACTCACCCCGGGCGAACTTGAAACCCTCTATAGCCACCTTCAGTCTTAGAGCTGAGGGGGAAAAGGAACCGCTATGCTAATACCACAGGAACAAGCCAACAGGAGCATCAGCCTGCTTGCAGAAGTGAGCAGAACCGTCACCGCAGAAAACGACATCAGTAAAGTGCTGACCCTTGTGCTCTTCATCATGTCCGAGCATATGGACATGTTGCGCGGGATGATCACCATCCTGAACCGCGACACTGGTGAGATTGTCATAAAAGAGTCGTTCGGGCTGTCGGAAGAGGAAAAAGAGCGGGGAAGGTACCGGATCGGAGAGGGAGTCATCGGGCAGGTGGTCAAAACCGGTCGAAGCGTCATCGTCCCCAACATCAATGACGAACCGCTCTTTCTCAACCGGACCCGATCAAGAAAACATGAAACCAAAGAGGGGCTCTGCTTCATCTGCATCCCCATACGGGCAGGTTCCGAAATCATTGGCACCATCAGCGCCGACCGTCGTCTTTCCGACCCGGCCGGAGAGGAAGACAGGAAAGGACCGAACGAAAACGATGCCCTCCAGCACCATGTGGACCAGCTCTCCATCATTGCCGCAATGATCTCCCAGGCCGTCCGCCTCAGGCAACTTGCCCACGAGAGCGACCGACGCACCCAGATTCCGCAACCTCCAGCGGTAAAACACACAGAACAGGAGGATGAAGAAGGCATTCCCGAAGAAAGGCGGCCAAAAAACATCATCGGCAATACCAAACCGATGATCAACCTCTTCAAGCTGATCGAAAAAATAGCAGGCACGAGTGCCACTGCCCTGGTGCTTGGTGAAAGCGGCGTCGGTAAAGAACTGGTGGCAAGCGCAATCCACTTCAAAAGCCGGAGGTCCGGGAAACCCTTCATCAAATTCAACTGCGCAGCGCTGCCCGAAAGCATTGTTGAGAGTGAACTGTTCGGCCATGAAAAAGGATCCTTCACCGGTGCCGTTGCAACCCGTCAGGGACGGTTCGAGCTTGCAGCCGGCGGGACCATTTTTCTTGATGAAATCGGCGAGCTCAGCCTTCCCATTCAAGCAAAGCTGCTGAGAATCCTCCAGGAAAAAGAGTTTGAACGGGTAGGCGGATCCAAAACCATCAAGGTTGATGTCCGTATCATTGCCGCCACAAACCGCAGTCTTGAAAATCTTATTCTTGACGGCCAGTTCCGCGAAGACCTTTACTACCGGCTGAACATTTTCCCCATTACCGTTCCCCCGCTCCGCGAGCGCAAAACCGACATTCTGCTGCTTGCCGATTACTTTGTGGAAAAATTCAACCAGCAGAACCAGAAAGGAGTGAGGCGCATATCAACAACATCCATCGACATGCTGATGCGCTACCACTGGCCGGGCAATGTGCGGGAACTTGAAAACTGCATGGAGCGCGCCGTCATTCTCAGCGAAGACAATGTCATCCACGGATACCATCTCCCGCCCAGCCTGCAAACGGCTGAATCCAGCGGCACGCCCTATACAGGCTCGCTTCAGCAGAAACTTGAGTCCATTGAACAAGAGATGATCATTGAAGCTCTCAAACGCACACGAGGCAACATGTCGCGAGCAGCTGCAGAACTTGGCCTATCGGAACGCATCATGGGGTTGCGCGTCAAGAAATTCGGCATCAACTACCGTAAATTCAGACCATAACCCCCGACCTCATCCTCTCACCGCCAAATATGCCGACGCAACAGGGGAACTACAAAAATGTAGTTTTCCGCGCAGCACACGATAATCCGCCGCCCCGCCAACCGCGCCAGCCGTCTCCCCCCCCCACTTTTCCTCCTCCAGACTTTAGCAGTAACAGCCGGAGGAACAACCTCACACTTGTATAACCGCCAGAATGCCTACCGTTTCGTAGGAAAAAGCGCCTTCCTACGAAACGGTAGGAGAAAAAACCAGCAAACTGTAACGCGAAGAGCAAGGAAATGAGCAGTCCCGAAAAAAACAATTTTCGTCAGATCACCAAGGGCCCTTCCAGATAGGCATCACCACTGTTTTTGCATCCGCTCAACCCTTTCAGACACGCAATCCACAAAGTCTGGCACGCATATTGCAGTTAAATGGCATAACTATTAAGGGAAACAGAAATAGCATCCTTAATAGTTAAGAGAAAAAGCAATATTAACCTCAAAGACAAGACAACATGAGAAAAGTAGCGATTTACGGAAAGGGTGGTATCGGCAAGTCAACCACTACTCAGAACACAGTTGCCGCTCTTGCTGAAATGGGAAAGAAAGTCATGGTTGTCGGCTGTGACCCGAAAGCTGACTCCACCCGCCTCCTCCTCGGCGGACTGCAGCAGAAAACCGTGCTTGACACGCTCCGTGAAGAGGGTGAAGAAGTTGAACTGGAAGATATCATCAAAGGGGGATACAAAAACACCCGCTGCACCGAGTCCGGTGGTCCTGAACCTGGTGTAGGATGCGCAGGCCGTGGCATCATCACCTCGGTAAACCTGCTTGAGCAGCTTGGCGCTTACGACGATGAATGGGAGCTCGACTATGTATTCTACGATGTGCTTGGTGATGTGGTATGCGGCGGTTTCGCCATGCCTATCCGTGATGGAAAGGCCGAGGAAATCTACATCGTCTGTTCTGGAGAAATGATGGCCATGTATGCAGCCAACAACATCTGCAAAGGTATCCTGAAATACGCAGATGCCGGCGGCGTCCGCCTTGGTGGCCTAATCTGCAACAGCCGCCAGGTAGAGAACGAGAAGGCAATGATTGAGGAGCTGGCAAGAAAAATCGGCACACAGATGATCCACTTTGTGCCTCGCGACAACTTTGTGCAGCGGGCTGAAATCAACCGTAAAACAGTCATCGATTACGATCCGACCCACAAACAGGCTGACGAGTACAGGGCCCTTGCACAGAAAATCAACGACAACAAAATGTTCGTCATCCCCAAGCCTCTTGAGATTGAAGAGCTTGAGTCGCTTCTCATTGAATTCGGTATCGCCAACTAATAACAAGGGAGTATACAGATATGTTAATGATCAGAACAATCGTCAGGCCCGAAAAAGTACATGAGGTCATGCAGGGGCTGCTCGATGCAGGTTACCCGGCAGTCACGAAAATCTCGGTTGTAGGACGGGGCAAACAGCGCGGACTGAGGGTAGGCGATGTCGTCTACGATGAACTCCCCAAAGAGATGCTCTTCACCGTTGTGCCCGACGCAGACAAGGACTTTGTAATCCAGTCAATTCTCGACAATGCAAAAAGCACAGGCGAGGGCAAGTTCGGTGACGGTAAGATCTTCGTTTCAGCTGTTGAAGAGGTCTACACCATCAGCACCGGCATGCAGGAAAGCGAACCGACGCTGGCAGCAGCAAAGGAGGCTTGAATGAAAGAAATCATTTCAGTCATACGGATCAACAAGGTGAACGAGACCAAAAAGGCGCTCGTCGATGCCGGCATACCGGGCTTCACAGCAACCGGACGGGTCATGGGCCGGGGCAAGGGGCAGGTACATTTCGACATTCTTCATGGAGCCGAAGAGGGACATCCCGAAGCCATCGCCCAGCTTGGCAATGCGCCAAGGCTTGTCGCAAAGCGGATACTGACCGTTGTCGTGCCCGATGAACAGTGCCAGACGGCAATTGACACCATCATAAAGACAAATCAGACAGGCAAGCCCGGAGACGGAAAAATCTTCGTCACCCCGATTACTGAAACCATCAGGGTACGAACCGGCGAAGCTGGAGACCTTGCACTGAACTGAAGAACTATCATCAACACAGGTGTAAACGGAGAAATTTACATGGAGTCGAAAACCCAATTCCCGGATCCTTCCCAGGTCAGGGAGGAACTGATTGAGAAATACCCGGCCAAGGTTGCAAAAAAGCGCAACAAGTCCATCATCATCAATGACCCGGAAACCGTCCCTGAGGTTCAGGCCAATGTGCGCACCGTACCGGGCATCATCACCCAGCGGGGATGCTCCTATGCAGGCTGCAAGGGTGTTGTGCTCGGACCGACCCGCGATGTTGTCAACATCACACACGGTCCCATCGGCTGCGGTTTCTACAGCTGGCTGACACGGCGGAACCAGACAAAGCCGGAAACCGATGCAGATGCAAACTTCATCACCTACTGCTTCTCGACCGACATGCAGGAGGAGAACATTGTGTTCGGTGGCGAAAAGAAGCTGAAGGTGGCAATTCAGGAGGCCTATGACCTCTTCCACCCCAAAGCCATAGCAATCTTCTCAACCTGCCCCGTGGGGCTGATTGGTGATGATGTGCACGCCGCCTCACGGGAAATGAAGGAGAAGTTCGGCGACTGCAATGTATTCGGATTCAGCTGCGAAGGCTACCGCGGGGTCAGCCAGTCAGCAGGCCATCACATAGCCAACAATGGCATCTTCAAGCACATGGTCGGCAGGAACAACGAGATAAAAGAGGGCAAGTTCAAGCTCAATCTGCTCGGTGAGTACAACATCGGCGGCGATGCATTTGAAATTGAGCGCATTTTCAACAAGTGCGGCCTCACAATCAACTCCTCGTTCAGCGGCAACTCAACAGTCGGTCAGCTTGAGAACGCCCATATGGCCGATTTGAATGCGATCATGTGCCATCGCTCCATCAACTACATGGGTGATATGCTCGAGACCAAATACGGCATACCCTGGATGAAAATCAACTTTATCGGGGCTGAGTCGAGCGCCAAGTCGCTGCGCAAAATTGCCGAATACTTCGGTGATGCTGAACTGAAAGCGAGAGTTGAAGAGGTCATCAAGGAGGAGATGCCGAAGGTCAAAGAGGTGATTGATGAAATCCTTCCAAGAACCAGCGGCAAAACTGCCATGCTGTTTGTTGGCGGATCGCGCGCTCACCACTATCAGGATCTCTTCAGTGAGCTCGGCATGACAACAGTTGCAGCAGGATATGAGTTTGCCCACCGCGACGATTACGAAGGCCGTGAAGTACTGCCCAACATCAAGGTTGACGCCGACAGCAAAAACATTGAGGAACTGAAGATTGAGGCAGATCCGGAACTCTACAAGCCACGCAAAACCGAAGCGGAACTTGAAGAGCTGAAGGCAAAAGGGCTTGAAATCAACAGCTACGAGGGGATGATGAAGCAGATGATGAAAAAGTCGCTGGTCGTTGACGATATCAGCCACTATGAATCAGAAAAGCTCATTGAGATCTACAAGCCCGACATCTTCTGCGCAGGCGTCAAAGAAAAATATGTTGTGCAGAAAATGGGTGTCCCTCTCAAGCAGCTTCACAGCTACGATTACGGCGGTCCCTACACAGGATTTGAAGGTGCGGTCAACTTCTATCGCGACATCGACCGCATGGTGAACAATCCTGTATGGAAACTCATCAAGGCCCCATGGCAGAAAACCGCAGACAGTGAAAAAGAGTCGCTCAGCGCCTCGTATGTCACCCAGTAACCCAGGAAAACGGAGACTATTCCATTATGCTATTACGACACACCACAAAAGAGGTTAAAGTGCGCGAGGGGCTGACGATCAACCCGGCAAAAACATGCCAGCCGGTCGGAGCACTCTATGCAGCACTCGGCATTCATGGCTGCCTGCCTCACAGCCATGGCTCACAGGGCTGCTGCGCGTACCACCGCAGCATGCTCACCCGTCACTACAAAGAGCCGGTGATGGCAGCAACCAGCTCGTTTACCGAAGGAGCCTCGGTGTTCGGAGGACAGGCCAACCTGCTGGCCTCCATAGACACCATCTTTTCGGTGTACGACCCCGATATCATTGCAGTGCATTCCACCTGCCTGTCGGAAACCATCGGCGATGATCTTCAGCAGATCACAAAGAAGGCGAAAGACGATGGCAAGATACCCGAGGGCAAGCATGTCATCTATGCCAGCACCCCGAGCTTTGTCGGCTCGCATGTCACCGGCTACGCCAACATGGTTGTCGGCATGGCCGAGCAGTTCGCTGAATCGACAGGAGAGAAAAAAGAGCAGGTCAACCTGATTGCCGGATGGATGGAACCTTCCGACATGCGCGAAATCAAAAAGATATCTAAAGAGCTCGGAGCCAGGATCGTTCTCTTCCCCGACACTTCAGATGTACTTGATGCACCGCAGACAGGGAAACACGAGTTCTATCCGAAAGGCGGCGTCACCATTCCGGAGCTCAAAAGCACCGGCGACAGCCTCTCCTCAATTGCTCTTGGCTGCATCAGTGCTGAACCCGCAGCAGTTGCGCTCGACAAGAAATTCGGCGTGCCGTTTGAAACGGTCGACATGCCCATCGGCATCTCAGCAACTGACCGCTTCATCATGGCGCTGTCAAAAGCTGCCGGTGTTTCGGTGCCCGATGAAATCACCAGCGAGCGAGGCCGCCTGCTTGACGCCATGACTGATATGGACCAGTACTTTTATGGCAAAAAGGTTGCACTGTTCGGCGACCCCGACCAGCTCATACCGCTCACCGAGTTCCTGCTCGACCTTGGCATGCTGCCTATTCACATCGTCAGCGGTACCCCCGGCAAACGATTTGAAAAGCGGATGGCGGAAATCCTCGAGCGTTCACCCGGAGCAAACTTCAAGAACGGACCTGGTGCCGACACATTCCTGCTCCACCAGTGGATGAAGAATGAGCCGGTTGATCTGCTGATCGGAAACAGCTACGGCAAATACATTGCCCGCGATGAAAACATCCCCTTCATCCGCTTCGGGTTTCCGATTGTCGACCGAATCGGTCACAGCTACTTCCCCTCTGTGGGGTACAGTGGCGGCCTCAGGCTGGTTGAAAAAATCCTCAGCGTCTTCATGGACCGCCAGGACCGTGAAGCACCTGAAGAGAAGTTCGAACTGGTCATGTAACACCTTCGCCCGAAAAAGCGTGCCTCCGAAACCCGGAGGCACCTTGAAGGAAACGAAGGGAGTTGAACGGAAACATCTTTAAACAAAGAACGCCTGCCATGGAACAGATTCAGATTCTCAAAGATAGGGAGAAACAGATCTTTGAAAAAAAGGATGGCGGCGCGGCGTTTGACCTCTCCTGTGAAACCACCAGTCTTTCAGGATCCGTCAGCCAGAGAGCCTGTGTCTTCTGCGGTTCACGGGTCGTCCTCTATCCGGTGGCCGATGCCCTGCATCTGGTTCACGGCCCTATCGGCTGTGCAGCCTACACATGGGACATCCGCGGCTCGGTTTCATCGGGCCCCGAACTCCATCGCCTCAGCTTTTCCACTGACCTCCAGGAAACCGATGTCATTTTCGGAGGCGAAAAAAAACTCTACGCATCACTTATTGAACTTATAGAGCAGTACCAGCCAAAAGCGGCATTCATCTACTCAACCTGCATCATCGGCATCATCGGCGACGACATTGATGCTGTCTGCCGAAAAGTTGCAAAAGAGACCGGCATACCCGTTCTTCCCGTCCACTCAGAAGGGTTCAAGGGAACCAAGAAAGATGGTTACCGGGCAGCCTGCATTTCCCTGATGAAACTGGTCGGTACGGGTGAAACGGATGACATCAGCCCATACAGCCTCAACATTCTCGGTGAGTTCAACCTTGCCGGTGAAGCCTGGATCATCCGCGAATACTATGAAAGAATGGGGCTCCAGGTCGTCTCCACCATGACCGGTGACGGTCGGGTAGACGCTGTACGCAAAGCTCATGGCGCCGCGCTCAATGTCGTACAGTGCTCTGGCTCCATGACCTCTCTTGCTCAGGATATGGAGAAAAAATATGGCATACCCTTCATGCGGGTCTCCTACTTCGGCATTGAAGACATGGCAAGTGCCCTGTATGATGTGGCAAAACATTTTCCCGACAGGCCCGACATCATGGAAAAGGCAAGGGAGATTGTCAAAAGCGAAGTGGAAACACTCTACCCACAGCTGCAGAAATTCAAGGCTGCACTGTCCGGGAAAAAAGCGGCCATCTATGTAGGCGGTGCATTCAAAACCTTCTCACTCATCAAGGCGCTTCGTTCACTGGGCATGTCGGTGGTACTGGCCGGTTCACAGACAGGAAACAGTGAGGACTACCGCAACCTCAAAGAAATGAGCGACGAGGGAACCGTCATTGTTGACGATTCAAACCCGGTGGAACTGTCAAAATTCATTCTTGAAAAAGAGGCCGACCTTCTGATAGGCGGCGTCAAGGAGCGCCCCATTGCCTTCAAGCTCGGGGTAGCATTCTGCGACCACAACCACGAACGGAAAATTCCGCTTGCCGGCTTTATCGGCATGTACAACTTCGCCCTTGAAGTGTACCAGTCGGTCATGAGCCCGGTATGGCAGTTCGCTCCGAGAAAAGGAGGACAGAAATGAAACACGCAAAAACCGCAACCCAGAACGCCTGCAAACTCTGCAACCCCCTTGGCGCATGCCTGGCATTCAGGGGCATTGAAAACTGCGTCCCCTTCCTGCATGGTTCCCAGGGGTGTGCAACCTATATCCGCCGTTACCTGATCAGCCACTACAAAGAGCCTATCGACATAGCCTCGTCAAACTTCAATGAAGACACCGCAGTGTTCGGTGGAAGCCACAATCTGAAGCTCGGACTGCAGAATGTGACCCAGCAGTACCGGCCGGAAGTTATAGGGCTGGCAACAACCTGCCTGTCGGAAACCATCGGCGACGATGTCAAGGGCATCCTGCGGGAATACAAAAAAGAGCAGATGAACGCCGCCCCGATGCCGGTGATGATTCACGCCTCAACCCCGAGCTATCAGGGCACTCACATCGACGGCTTCCATGGAGCAGTACACGCCGCAGTTCAAACCCTCGCCGAGCAGGGAACCCCGCAGCAGCTGGTCAACCTCTTTCCCAACATGGTTTCGCCGGCCGACCTGCGCCACCTCAGGGAGATTTTCAGCGACTTCAGCCTTCCCTGCATGATGCTGCCCGACTACTCCAAAACCCTGGACGGCGGACCCTGGGCAGAGTACCACCGCATTCCACCCGGCGGCACCCCTGCAAGCGCCATCTCGCTATCCGGCAGCGCCATCGGCAGCATTGAATTCACATCAATACTCGCCGATGCAAAGTCACCCGCAGCATGGCTTGAGGAGAAGTTCGGCGTCACCCGCTACCAGCTGCCCATGCCCATCGGCATCCGCGAAACAGACCGTTTTTTCAGCCTGCTCGAAACCATCAGCCAGAAGGCGCAGCCTGAAAAATACGATGACGAACGCCGCCGTCTGGTAGACGCCTACGCTGATGGACATAAATATGTGTTCGACAAAAAGGTCATCGTCTACGGCGAGGAAGATCTGGTCATCTCCATGACTGCCTTCCTCCGTGAAATCGGCATGGTTCCCGTTCTGGTGGCCTCAGGAGGCAAAAGCGGGCTACTGAAAAAAAAGCTGCAGGAGCTGGTACCAGATCTTGAGGAAACAGGCATCAAGGTACGCGACGGCGTTGACTTCGTTGACATTGAAGACGAAGCCAAACTCCTTGCCCCCGACTTCCTCATCGGCAACAGCAAAGGCTATACAATGTCACGAAAAAACGATATCCCGCTCCTGCGGATCGGATTCCCGATTCACGACCGGTTCGGCGGACAGCGGCTGCACCATCTTGGATACCGCGGCACGCTTGAACTCTTCGACCGCATCGTCAACATGGTTCTTCAGCAGCGACAGGATGATTCTGAAATCGGCTACACTTATCTGTAAACGGGAGCAAGACAATGGCACTTAAACTGGAAAATCACCCCTGCTTCAACGATGCATCGCGCCACACCTTCGGCCGCATCCACCTCCCTGTTGCCCCGAAGTGCAACATACAGTGCAACTACTGCAACAGGAAGTTCGACTGCATGAACGAAAACCGCCCCGGGGTATCAAGCAAACTGCTCTCCCCCGGCCAGGCGCTCCACTATCTGAAAGCAGCCGTGGAACTCTCGCCCAACATTTCCGTCGTTGGCATTGCCGGCCCCGGCGATCCCTTTGCCAACCCCGACGAGACCATGGAAACCCTGCGCCTTGTGCGCAAGGAGTACCCCGAAATGCTTCTCTGCGTAGCAACAAACGGACTGAACCTGCTGCCCTATATCGATGAACTCGCAGAGCTTGAGGTCAGCCATGTCACCATTACCATCAACGCCATCGACCCCGCAGTTGGAGCCGAAATCTACGCCTGGGTCCGCCATGAGAAAAAGATGCACCGCGACATTGAAGCTGCCGAACTGCTCATCGGCAAACAGCTTGAAGGGCTCAAAGAGCTCAAGGCCCGTGGTATTACAGCAAAGGTCAACACCATCATCATTCCCGGCGTCAACGACCACCATGTTGAAACCGTTGCCCGCACCGTAGCCTCCCTCGGTGCCGACATTCTCAACTGTCTCCCCTACTACAACACAAAGGAGACCGTGTTTGAAAACATTGACGAGCCAACCCCCGCAATGGTGACTGAAATCCAGAAAACCACCTCGGAGTACCTGCCACAGATGAAGCACTGCGCCCGCTGCCGTGCCGATGCGGTCGGCATCATTGGAGAAATGAACAGCGACGACATGATGGAGAAGCTCAGCGAAGCCTCCAGGTTGCCGAAAAACCCCGATGACAACCGTCCCTATCTCGCCGTTGCAAGTATGGAGGGGGTTCTCGTCAACCAGCACCTCGGCGAAGCAGACCGTTTTCTCATCTACGGTTTTGATTCCAAAAGCAACACCTGCCGGTTCATTGAAACGCGTCCTGCCCCGCCTACGGGTGGAGGCAATGAGCGCTGGGAGGCACTTGCCGAGCTATTCAGTGACTGCAGAGGAGTTCTCTCCAGCGGAGCCGGAGGCTCACCCACAAAAGTACTCAACGCCTCAGGAGTTGAAGTCATGGTACTCGAAGGGGTCATTGAAGACGCCATCGGAGGGCTCTTCCGGGGAGAAGACATACGCCACATGACCAAAAACACCAGCCGCCACGCATGCAGCGGAACAGGCGGAGGATGCGGATAGAGGCTCTCCCCTCATGAAACAGAAATGACATCGTCTTGAACAACCATTAAACAACCAAAGCCGCCATGGATAAGCCAAAACACCACATTTTCGTCTGCGCCAGTTTCCGCGCACAGGGAGCCCCTCAGGGAATCTGCCACAAAAAAGAGTCGCTCAGCCTGATTCCCTACTTTGAAAGCGAACTTGCCGACCGCGGCATGAGCGATGTCGCCGTTTCGGCCACCGCCTGCCTCAACCTCTGCGAAAAAGGACCGATTGTTGTCATCTACCCTGAAAACTTCTGGTACGGAGAGGTCAACAGCGAAGAGAAGGTCGATGAAATCCTTGATGCACTTGAAGAGGGTGAAGCGTGCGAAGCGCACATCATCCACTGATTATTATTGCCTGCGCTGTCTTTTCATGATGGAAAGACAGCATTTTTCCCAACATTCGTTATATTCCGTAAAACATAACGCTCGAAGACGGACAAGAAAGAGAAGAGCGCCGACGGCCGGCGCCATCCGTTATAACCTGAAACACCTAACGAACACCCCGATGAAACCACTCACGATACTCCTCGTCGGAAGCGCGCTGCTTGCGCCCGCACATGAGTCCGCACAGGCCGCCGATAGCGGTTCGACAGGCAGGGAGCTGTACCGGCGCCACTGCAGCAGCTGCCATTCCATGACGCCTCCCCCCGAAACCGCGCCGCCGATTGTCGGGCTCGCACACTTCTACCACAAGGCGTTCGACTCCAGGGAGGCCGGCGTCAGCCATATCATGGACTTCATCGCCCACCCCGAACCAGCGAAGTCGAAGCTCCGCGCCCCGGCTATCCCGAGGTTCGGGCTGATGCCGCAGGTCGAGCTCACGAAGGAGGAGCTCAGGACCGTCTCGGAATGGCTATGGGACAGCTACGATCAGGCCTTCGTCCCGCCGGACTGCCCTGAATGAGCGGCGGGGCCTTTTTTTTTCGGCCACCGTTATCACCTGAACAACACAACGAAACCAACCGCACAACACCTATAAAAAAGACCACCACCCCCATAGCCCTCACATGCATGGCGTTTCTGCTCGCAGCAACGGCCCAAGCCGCTGAAACACCGCCAGACAGCACACTTCTCCGCTTTACCTCCGAGGAAATCACCGTTTCAGGCCAGAAGGGAGACATCCTGCAGCAGGTCACCGGCAGCGAATCGGCCGTACTGAACCCCTCTCAGATGTCCGTCTATAAGGTCATAAACATGATGCCCTCACTCAGCCAGCAGAGCGTCGACCCATACGGGCTCGCCGACATATCCAACTACCATGAGGCATTCAAGTTCCGTGGAGTTGAGGCAACGGCAGGCGGCGTTCCATCCACAACCGCCAATGTGGAAGGGCTTCCCCTCACCGGCAGGCCTGGGGGCGGAGCAACCATCTACGATCTTGAGAACATGCAGAACATCACCATCTACAGCGGAGTCATGCCGGCCAGCAAGGGGCTTGGCCTTGCCAATGTAGGAGGCAAATCGACATGGAAATCAAGCGTCCGGCTGACGAGTTCGGCGTTGATGTAAAGCAGAGCGTAGGCAGCAACAATTTCGGGCGCACCTATCTGAGAATCGATACGGGTGAGCTCGGCGGCGGATTCAAGGCTTTTGGATCAGCTTCAACGAGTTACGCTGAAAAATGGAAAGGGGATGGGGCAAGCAACCGCAACAACATGATGCTGGGCTTCAGCGAAACCTTCAGCGACCGGGTGAAGCTTGAAGCATTCCTTACATACAGCAAAGGGCTGATCCATCCCTACCGCTCACTCAGCTATGCCGAAATCAGCAACCTCGAAACCGCCTATAGCAAGGACTACAGCACAGACCCCACCAGCGTCTGGCACTACGACTACAACAAGAACGAGTTCGAGGACTGGATGGTGATGGCTAATCTGGAAATCAAAACCGGGGACAGCTCGAAACTGAACATCAAACCATACTACTGGAGCGACAAAGGGTACTACATGGAAACCATAACCCCAACACCGGGAACGAACCTCGTCCGGGAGTGGGACATCGAGCATGACCTTAAAGGGGTACTGGCTGAATACTCAACAAAACTCAGGGATATCGATCTTGATTTTGGATACCTTTACCACACCCAGGAACGGCCGGGACCTCCCTCCTCATGGAAGAACTACACCGTATCCACTGCAGGGGACCTTGTATTCAAAAACTGGTCCATCCTCTCGAACACCTCCAGCCACGAACTGCACGAACCCTTCATTGAAGCAAAGTACAGCACGGGGAACTATCGTATTGAGGGCGGCCTGAAGTATGTCAACTACACACTCCCCTCAATCATCACCTACACAACAACCGGCATCGGAGATGTCAGCTACGATGAGGCTCTCGCCTCGAACCCGCCAATAGACGCGTCAAGAAGCGCAACAGCAGCAAAAACCTTCAGCCGCGTCTTTCCAAACCTGACGCTGACGAGGTTCATCAATGATGATACATCGATTCACCTCGCCTACGGAGAGAACTATGTCACCCATGTCGACATCTATCCCTACTTCATCTCCAACGCCACAAGTTTCATAAACAACGACATTACCTTCCAGGAGCTCTGGGACGCCCGCGAAATGGAAACAGCACAGAACTTCGAGCTTGGCATGAAGATGAAGGGCACCAACTGGAGCCTCGCCCCGACCATCTATTATGCCATCCACAACCACAAGCAGGCGGTGCTCTACGACCCGGCGCTTAATGCAACATACCCGATGAATAACGCCGACGCCAAGGGATACGGCATTGAACTTGAAGCGGACTACAAGCCCTCCCGCGACCTGAAATGTTACGGTTCATTCTCATGGAACCGGTTCTACTTCGACCAGGAGATCTACTCCGATGTAGACAAAACTCCAATTGATGTCAAGGGTGACCAGGTTCCTGATGCACCGGAATTCATGGCCAAGGGAATGCTCAGCTACAGGATTGGAGACTTCACCATTTCTCCAATCGTCCGATACAGCTCAACCCGTTACGGGGATGTGCTGCACAACGAAAAAATTGATGGCGCTACGGTCTGCGACCTGGACCTCACCTGGTCGCGACCGATGCTCGGATTCAAAAATGTCGACTGTTCGCTTTCCCTCATCAATGTGTTCGACAAACAGTATGTCAGCATGATCAGCACCTCCGACTATAAAACCCTGAAAACATCGTACCAGCCCGGAGTCCCATTCACCCTTGTCGCCACGCTGGCATTCCATTACTGAAATTTTCCGTATCCCGGCGCATCTCCGTGCGCCGGTTTTTGTTCATAACCCCGTCCATCTGCTGCCTCATACCTTAAAAAAAACAGGAGGAACGGCGTAACGCTAGTGAATGATGCTCTGATTGACATATATTGCATTGAAGTATAAAGGAGCAAAAAAAACCTGGCGACGCAGAACTCTGCAACCCTATGGCACAATGCATGAATGAAGACATCGGGCTTGAAGGAACCATCTGGTTCCAGAAAGACCAGAACCGGTTTCTCGGCGGCGACAGGATCGCCCTGCTGGACAAAATCCAGGAACTCGGATCCATCAACAGCGCAGCCAAAGCGGTCGGCATCAGCTACAAAACCGCATGGCACCTCGTCAACATGATGAACAACCTTTCCGACAAACCACTCGTGGAGCGCACGGCCGGAGGCAAAGGGGGAGGAGGAACCATACTCACCCGTGAAGGGAAAAAAGTGCTTGAACAGTTCCGGGTGGTTCAGGAAGAACACCGGAAATATCTCCACAATCTTGAAGAACGGCTTGGCAACACCAGGAAACTCCATCAATTCCTAAAGATGATCTCAATGAAAATCAGTGCACGCAATGTCTTTTCCGGCACCGTCGAACAGATCGTACTCGGTGCCGTCAACGCCGAAGTGGTCATTCTGCTCTCCGGCGGAGCCCGCATCACCTCCATCATCACAAACGGAGCGGTTAAAAACCTCGGACTGAAAGAGGGCATGAGCGCCTACGCCATCATCAAAGCCAGCTCCATCATCATCGGCCAGGACCTGCACGATGCACACCTGAGCACCCGTAACCTCATGTGCGGCACCATTTCAAAACTGATCGAGGGTCCTGTCAGCACCGAAGTTGATGTGGAAATAGGAGGCGGCAATGTCATCTCGGCCATCATCACCCACGGAAGTTCAGAAAAACTCGGACTCAAAGAGGGTGGTCACGCCTGTGCGGCCTTCAAGGCATCAAGCGTCATCCTCGGCGTCAACTGAACCACCCTGCCGCCGGCGAAGCCTCAACACAAGCCCCCATCTCAGGGGGCCTGGCAGTTCCTGTTGGCAACCACCCAAAGAAGGGATATCTTGCATGGTTCCGTTTTGAAGACAAGAACCCTGTGAAACACCGGCCCTTGAGCAGCAGTACCCCGAACACCTCACCCCCTCTGTCCGACACCTTTCACCGGCAGGTGAGCTATGCGCGCATTGCCGTCACAGGCGCATGCAACCTTCGCTGCGCCTATTGCATGCGCGAAGAGCATGAGAGCGATAGTTCCGGTCGAACAAAAATGAGCTTCACCGAACTCACCACCCTCATAAGCGTCCTCGCAGAAGCAGGCATCACCAAAATTCGCCTCACCGGAGGAGAGCCCCTGCTGCGTGGCGACATTGCCGATCTGGTTGCCACCGCTAAAAACACCCCCGGGATAAAAACCGTCAGCATCACCACCAACGGCCTTTTGCTCGACCGCCATCTGGACACGCTCCTTTCTGCCGGCATTGACGCAGTCAACATGAGCATAGACAGCCTTCGCGCTGACCGGTTCCTCGCCATTACCCGGCGCAATGAATTTGAACGCGCCAAAGCCAACCTTGACAAGCTTCTTTCACTCGAAAGCGTTCCGCTGAAAATCAATGTGGTGATGCTCCGGGGAATCAATGACGATGAAATCAAGGACTTCACCAACCTAACGAGAGAACACCCAATCAGCGTCCGTTTCATGGAGCTTCAGCCGTTTGACGACCACCAGATATGGAGAACGGGCAAATTTCTCGGAATGGACAAGATTCGCGGACTGCTTCAGTCCGCTCATCCCGGAATGGAGGAGCTGCAGGGGTCGGGCACCGAATATTTCAGCTTCACCCTTCCCGGCTACCGAGGCTCATGGGCAATCATACCCGCCTACACGAGAAATTTCTGCAGCCGATGCAACCGGCTCCGCGTAAGGGCAGACGGTCATCTCGTCAGCTGTCTGTATGAAAAGGAGGGGATTGACATGCTCTCCGCCATCCGCAATGGCGAAAGCCGGGAAAACCTGCTTGAGCTTGTCAGGCAGTCAGTACGCCTGAAACCAGAAGACGGCAAAACAACGGACCGGGGCGAAAGCTCAATGGGCAGAAGCATGTCTGAGATCGGCGGTTAACCTCACGCCATAAGCCCTACAGCCATCCCCGGACGAACTGTTCCGCCCCGTTTTACTATGCAGAAAAGCCCCTCGGTAGGCATGATGCACTCCCCCGTCGCTGCCTGGATGGGGCAAGCTCCATTATGGCACTCCTTGCCGATCTGCGTTATTTCCAGCACCGCATTGCCCGCAATCTCCAGCCGGTCACCAACCTTGAGAGCAGAAAGGTCGATCCCCCGGGTCACCATGTTTTCTGCGAACATGCCATGGGCAAGCTCGGGCATTTTCAAGCGCATTCTGTCCACGCTCTCGCCCGCAAGCAATGACACCTGACGGTGCCAGTCGCCCGCATGAGCATCGCCCTCAATCCCCCAATCAGCTTTCAGTGCAATTTCCTGCACCGCCATTTTCAATTCACCCTTCTCCCTGCTGATGCAGACCGCCTCGATATATCCCATAATCCAACCTCTCCTGCTAAAAAGATGTTTCCATTCAGCCACCAAAAGAACAATAAACAGAATGTTTATTTGGAAAACACACGGAATTATAGGAACAATCGTTACTACCACAAACCACAAGCAGCATCTATACCCGCTTGATAAACCCGACCGCCGAAGCTCTTGAAGGGAGCATCACGCAACCGCTACGGCGGCAAGACAACAGAGGAACAACTGCGGGCAAGCGGCCTTTCAGAGGACCTCATCCGCCTCTCTATAGGTATTGAACATCCACTTGACCTTATCAATGCCCTTGACCGGGCATTGGAAAACAGCTGAAGGCGGGGCGGTTTTTCCGGGGGATCTTTCTACCTTGTAGAAAACAAAGACCGCCCATGCATTTTGAAACCCTCGCCATTCACGACGGACAGACGCCCGACCCACAAACAGGGTCGGTAACGGTACCCATCTACCAGACCTCAACCTTTGCACGCGAACAGCTGGAGTACAAAGGGGGTTTTGTCTATTCCAGAATAGGCAACCCCACCCGCCAGGCGCTTGAAGAGGCGCTCGCCCTTCTTGAAAACGGCCGCTACGGTCTGGCCTTCGCTTCCGGAGCGGCGGCAACCATGGCCGCACTCCATCTTCTCCGACCCGGCGACCATATTGTCTCCGGCATTGACATCTATGGTGGTACCTACAGAATCTTTGAAGAGCTTCTCCGTCCTATGGGCATCACCACATCATACGCGGAAGGCTCCACAACACAAAGCTATCTGGATGCCTGCACGCCTGAAACCAGAGTGATATGGGTGGAAAGCCCGAGCAACCCGCTGATGCGCCTTGCAGACATCAGGGCACTGGCACAGGCGGCCCATGAAAGGGGAATGCTTCTGGCTGTCGACAACACCTTTCTCTCCCCCTATTTCCAGCGCCCTCTTGAGTGCGGCGCCGACATTGTCATACACAGCACCACCAAATACCTCGCCGGCCACAGCGATGTGCTGGGTGGAGCGGTCATTACGAATGAGGAAAAGCTGCACGCAACAGTCAAAACATACCAGGCTGCAGCCGGAGCAGTTCCTGCCCCTTGGGACTGCTGGCTTGTCATGCGGGGGCTGAAAACCCTCAAGGTCCGCATGAAAGAGCATGAAGCCAACGCCATGCAGCTCGCCCGCTTTCTTGAAAGTCATCCGGCAGTCAAACGGGTGCTCTACCCCGGGCTCTCCTCACATCCGCAGCACATTCTGGCAAAAAGCCAGATGAGCGGCTTCGGTGGCATGCTCACAATTGAAATGAAAGGAGGAATGGAGGCCGTCAGGAAACTTATTTCAGGGGTAAAGCTGTTTCTCCTTGCTGACAGCCTCGGAGGCGTGGAATCGCTTATCGCCTCACCGGCAAGAATGACACTCTGGGCACTCTCGCCAGAGGAGCGAATGAAAAGGGGGTGCAGTGAGGGCCTCGTCAGAATCTCCGTCGGTCTTGAACACCCCGACGACCTTCAGGCCGACCTGGAACAGGCTATTGAAGGGTGCGGGTGAAAAAGAGACCCAAAGAAATCGTGCAGAAACCACTCAAAATGATTACAATTCAACTCAATGGAGAATCCGAATCCCTTCCGGAAGACTCAACCATTATTGATCTTCTGACTCGTATCGGCTCCGATGGAAAAACCGTAGCAACCCTTGTCAACGATCAGGTTGTCCGCCCCCCGGAACGCACGGCACATGCTCTCTGTGAAGGTGACCGGGTTGAAATCCTTGTGTTTGCCGGCGGGGGATGAGCAACAAAAGAGAATGATACCCTACTTATGGACCACTTGCAGTTAGCAGCACATACCTTTTCTTCCCGCCTGATTCTCGGAACCGGAAAATTCAGCAGCGCAGCCGTCATGCTGGAAGCCGTGAAAGCCTCTGGCGCGCAGCTTGTCACCGTAGCACTGCGGCGCTTCAACCGTGAACAGCTGGAGGACGACCTTTTCGGTCCCCTTTCCGAGCTGCCGGGCATTACCCTCATGCCAAACACTTCCGGTGCTTCAACAGCTGCGGAAGCCATCAAGGCTGCCAATATCAGCCGTGAACTCTCCGGAAGTCCCTTCATCAAAGTGGAAATCCACCCGAACCCGCAGCACCTGATGCCCGATCCGATTGAAACAATGGAAGCCGCACGGGTCCTTGCATCGGAAGGGTTTCTGGTCATGCCATACATCTCCCCCGATCCCGTCCTTGCCAAACGGCTTGAAGAGGTAGGATGCGCTTCAGTCATGCCTCTCGGTTCAGCCATCGGCAGCGGCCAGGGGCTGGCATCGGCTGCAATGCTCAGCATCATCATCCGTGAAAGCTCCATTCCAGTCATTGTGGATGCCGGCCTGCGCGCCCCATCTGAAGCTGCACGGGCAATGGAAATGGGATGCAGCGCCGTGCTCGTCAACAGCGCAATAGCCGCCTCCGATAACCCCGCAGAAATGGCCGCCGCTTTCAGGGATTCAACAGATGCGGGCCGTCGGGCGTTCAAAGCAGGACTGATGAGAGAAAGCCGGGAAGCGGTAGCGACCAGCCCTCTCACCTCCTTTCTTGGAGAGCAGTCATGACCATCCTGCCCGACTGGCTGACGGACAACAATGACTGCCGGGAGCTCAAAGCCATGCTTCGCAACCGGTCGCCCGAAAGCCTTGAAACCATGGCGGCCCGTTCCCGCGCAATGACTCTCAGGCGGTTCGGCCGCACCATGCCCCTTTACGCGCCGCTCTATCTCTCGAACTACTGCTCCAGCGGCTGCGCATACTGCGGCTTCGCTTCAGACAGAACCACCCCCCGCCGCAAGCTTGATGAGGAGGAAATCCGTCGTGAAATTGCCGCCATGAAGCAGCTCGGCATACAGGATATCCTGCTCCTCACCGGAGAGAGAACCGCGGCCGTCGGCTTTGAATACCTGAAGCGCGCAGTGGACATTGCCGCTGAATCAATGCAGCGGGTCACTGTCGAGGCCTTCCCGATGAGTGTTGAAGAGTACCGTGAGCTTGCCGGCAGCGGATGCACCGGCATTACCATCTATCAGGAAACCTACGACCTCCTGCAATACGAAGCTCTCCACCGCTGGGGTCCAAAAAAGGATTACCTCTACCGGCTTGCAACACCCGAACGGGCTCTTGAAGGGGGAATAAAAACCATCGGCCTCGGCGTCCTGTTCGGCCTCTCCGATCCGGTAACGGACGCTCTCATGCTCTACCGCCATGCCCGCCATCTTGAAAAAACATACTGGCGCGGAGGCATATCCATCTCATTTCCGCGCCTGCGCCCGCAAACGGGAGGATATGAGCCAACCTACCCCGTTGACGACCACCTTCTGGCACGCATCATCCTGGCTTTCCGCATAGCCATGCCGGATGTTGAACTGGTGCTCTCCACCCGCGAAAAACCTTCGTTCAGAGACGGCATGGCCGGGCTTGCCATCACGCGCATGAGCATTGCAAGCCGTACCACAGTTGGCGGATACCTTGAAGGAGAAAGCTCCGGGGAGGGGCAGTTTGAAATTTCAGACAGCCGCACGGCTGAAGAGTTCTGCCAGGCGCTCAGAAGCCGCCGGATTGAACCGGTCTTCAAAAACTGGGAACCGGCCTATAACGGACCCTCACGCAATACACTCCCTTGCAGCTGACGGCAGAAGAGAGAGCGCGTTACAACCGCCATCTTGCTCTTTCGGAAATCGGCGAATCAGGACAGGAAAAACTTCTTTCATCCAAAGTTCTCATTGTCGGTGCAGGAGGCCTCGGCTCCCCGGCAGCGTTCTACCTTGCTGCAGCTGGAGTCGGCACCATCGGCATCATGGACGACGACCAGGTAGAATGCAGCAACCTGCAACGGCAGATTCTGCATACCACCGCCGCCATAGGTACAAAAAAGGTTGACTCAGCACAAGAACGATTACAGGCACTTCGCCCCTCACTCATCATTCATTCCTACCCGATCCGGCTCACCGCCGGGAATTCTTTGGAAATTATTGCATCGTACGACTTCGTGGTAGACGCAACGGATTCATTCAGTTCAAAATTCCTCATTTCAAGAGCCTGCCATGCGGCAGGAAAACCATATTCCCACGGTGGCATTCAGCAGTTCTCCGGTCAGGCAATGACGGTCATTCCCGGCAGAACCGCCTGCTGCCACTGTCTTTTCCATGAAGACGACGAGCCCCCCACTGCTTCCGGCGAAGGCCCTATCGGAGCCATTGCAGGAGTAATCGGATCCATTCAAGCCGCTGAAGCGCTCAAAGTACTGCTCGCTCTTGGCGACCCTCTCTACGACACGCTCCTCACCTGCAACACACTCACAATGGAATTCAGAAAAGTGCCTGTCCGGTGCGATCCACGCTGCCCAGTCTGCGGCTCTCCAAACATTCAGCCATTCACATCAAATCATGAAGTATGAAAGCTGACAGACGAAAACTCTTTCAGGGCCCCTGGGAATTCAGGGAAGCCGCACTGATCGTCATCCTGCTGAACGCCGCAGGCTTTGCCATACAATTTGCTCTGGGCGGTTCAGGCATCACCATGCCCGTGTGGCCGATGAATGCCATAACGCTCACCATTCTTGGAGGGCTCATACTGACAACAGGCCTCAGCTACCGCAACAACCGCCTGGTTGCCTGGCTGGGAGGCATCCCCCTCGGCCTGTCGCTGATTCTCACGCTTGCCGCTCTCTCCTTCATTGGCGGCATGGTACCCCAGGAGAGCGGCAGCAACCCCACAGCAATCCGACTCGGGCTGCACAGCATTTTTTCCAGCTGGCCGTTCGCTCTCGTCGTCGCCCTGTTTCTCATCAATCTCGGCCTCTCCCTTTCATGGAAACTGGTTCCTTTCCGCCTTAAAAACCTGCAGTTCATCCTCTTCCATGCCGGTTTCTGGATAGCCCTTTCATGCGGAATTTTCGGCAGCTCCGATCTCCAGCGCCTTGTTGTTCCCGTTGAGGAGGGCCAGGCCAACAGCCGGGGATACATCATGAAAAGCAGAACTGCACAGGAGCTCCCGTTTTCCCTCTATCTGCACGATTTCTCCATTGAGGAGTACCCTCCCCAGCTCATGCTGTACGACCCGAAGAACGACCGGCTCGTCATGAACAGCTCACAGGCAATTCCGGAAGTCCGCACAGGCGCAACTGCCGAATGGAAAGGCATCGGCGTCAAGGTCATTGAATTCATCCCCTCCGGACTGCCCGGCAAAGATGGCATTCCCGTACCGGTAGAACCGGCGACAGGGATTCCTTTTGCCAAAGTCAGCATAAGCGGTGCTGCCGGTGAGGGCGAAACATGGCTCAGCACCGGTGGTCCAATGCTCAAACCGGGAGCTGTAGATCTTGACGGGCTCTTTCTCTTCATGGTGCCGGGATCACCCAAATCATTCCGTTCGGCAGTCACCCTCTCTGACGAAAACGGGAATGAAACCATTGCCGATCTTGAGGTCAACAAGCCGGTCAATTTCAAAGGATGGAAAATCTATCAAATGGGCTATGACGAGCAGTCTGGAAAGTTTTCGACACTGAGCCTGCTTGAAGTCATCCGCGACCCATGGCTTCCGGCGGTCTATCTTGGATTTTTCATGATGCTTGCGGCAAACACGCTGTTTTTCTGGAATGGCATCAAAAAATCGGGAGCTTCATCATGATCATTGATTTTACTACAGCGGCATATCTCTCGATCGCCTTCTGGCTATCGGGCTCCATGCTCGGCATTGCCGCAAAAAGCAGCCCTGCCATCAGAAAAACCGCAACCGCATTGAACCTTGGCGGTTCTTTGATCATGATAGCCTTCATTGCCATCTATTGGCAAGCCCTTGAGCGCCCGCCACTCAGAACACTGGGAGAAACAAGAATCTGGTACGCCGCGCTTATCCCGCTCGTAGGACTGCTGGTTGAATACCGGTGGAAAATCTCATGGCTGAAGTACTACTGCATGGGGCTGGCCGCTTTTTTCCTCACCATCAACCTGCTCCACCCCGAGGTGTTTGACAAAGCCCTGATGCCTGCACTCCAGAGCCCCTGGTTCATCCCTCATGTTGTAGTCTATCTGGTTGGCTATGTGCTGCTTGCAGCCTCATCGGTGGCCGCATGGCACAACATTTTCCTCTCATGGCGACTCAAGGAGGAGAAAAGCTATGACGCGCTTTCGCACTATCTGGCACTTCTGGGATTCGTCTTTCTGACCTTCGGGCTGGTATTCGGTGCACTCTGGGCCAAAGACGCCTGGGGAAACTACTGGTCATGGGATCCGAAAGAGACCTGGGCGTTCATTGCCTGGCTCATCTATCTCGGATATCTGCATGCCATCAGCCATAGAGTCAATCGACTGAAGCTGCAGTGGTATCTCGCCCTGGCTTTTCTTGTGCTGCTGGTCAGCTGGTTCGGCGTCAACTACCTGCCAACAGCGGCAAACAGTGTCCACACCTATCAGCAGAGCTGATAACTCTTAGAGCGGCTTGAACCACACATTCATGCTTTCAATCCCGCCGGAAATATTGGTATTGTTGACCAAGGTGCCGCTGAACTGATACCCTCTGCGTGCAAAAGTGATATTCATACCTCCCGACAGCGCACGGGCAATGGTGTAGGCAGTCTTCATTCCCTTACGACGCATTCCATCCTCCATCTCCTGAAGCAGATGAAGGGCAAGAGCATTGCCCCGCCAGTCGGGAAGTGTTGCAAAATCAGTCATTTCCACACTTCCTCCCTCCAGATCCATTTCAGAAGAGGCAAGGGCCACAAGCCGACCCTCGCAGCTTACACCGTAATAATCGACATGGGTACGCATGGTCTCAAGCAACCAGGCCGGATCCTCAATAGGAAAGGGATAGGTAGGAAACACCTCCCGATAGATGCTGCTCATGACGGGAATGTCATCGGGGGTGCAGATGCGGAGCATACAGCCATCGGGAAGCGGACCGGGAGAGCGGACTTCCGCATTCACAGCGAGGGTGACAATGCGTTCAATCTCTCCTTCGTCAACGCTCCGGGCTCGCCGGGTATCAATAAAGAGGGCAAGGAAAAGGGCGGTCTCTTCACCGGCAAAAAATCCGGGGATGCGAGCCTCTTCGTGGAAACCAGCCCGAAGGAATGCAGCGGAAGCGGGTTCAGGAACCTTCGCAAATATTTTTCCGTATCCGCGCTCAGCTCCGAGCAGAAGAAGCTCCGGGACAAGGGTTTCGGGATTGGCACCGGCACACTCCATCACATAAATTCTCGCACTTTTCGGCCCGTGCTGGATGAGGGCACCGTGTCGGCGCTCTATGATGTCATTCTTCATTGGTTTGCCTCTTTATCGGGAAGGGTAAGTGAAACGGGAACAAAAAGCAGAGCTGAAAAGAGGATGCCATAGAGCGCAGGGTCCAGCCCGAGAACCTGTAAGCCATCGGGAAGATGAAGCACTCCCGCAATCAAAAGCAGCGTCAGGGATCCTCCGCCGACCATTCCGGCAAGCGCACCCGCAGATGACCCCCTTTTCCAGAAATAGGCCCCGAGAGTCGGAATGAAAAGTCCGGAAACCATGAACGCATATGCCTGCAGAATGGCACCCAGAACAGTCGTAAACCGGACAGCAAGCAGAAAGGCGAGCAGGCCCACCACGAGGGTGACAACCATGGAAATCCTCACAAGACGACGGTCGCTGGTGGCTGAAGAGGGAATGAAGCGGCTGATGATATCATTGGTGAAATTCCCCGATGAGGCCATCATGCAGCTGTCGGCCGTCGACATGATGGCTGAAAAATAGGAAGCAATCACGATACCTGTCACCCCTACGGGAAGAATATCGCGGATAAGCATGGGCATGGCCATTTCGGCTTCCGCCTCAGGGAAAACAACTCGTGCGCACATACCGAGAAACACGCCGGTAAAAGCCATCACCGGATACTCGAAAAAACCGGCAATGTACCATGCCTTGCGGGCATCGGCTTCATCACGGCAGGCATACATCCGCTGATAGAGCGTCATCCCCACGAACCATATGGGAATGATGGTGACCATCCAGTTGATGAAAAGAACGGGAGTTATGGCCGTCAGGGAGAAAAAATGCTCAGGCAGCGCAGCTCTGAGTGCGCCGAATCCACCGATACGGGCAAGGGTGAAGGGAACGGTGAGCAGCAGGAGTCCGCTGAGCAGAATGATCCACTGCACCGTATCGGTATAGATGACCGCTTTCAGCCCGCCGATGACAGTATAGAGCACGGTTGCGCATGCTATCACCACCAGCGCAAAAAACAGCGGTTCCATGCCGAAGGGATTGTGCGTCATGATTGTGGCTGAAGCCAGCTTGGCGCCGGCAAGGAGCTGTGCCGCTGTAAAGCCCAGATAGCCCAGCCCTGAAATAATGGCAGCAAAAAGGGCAACCCGGCCGTCATACCGGTCCCTGAGAAAATCAGGGTAGGTCATGAACCCTTTTCGTGCATCAATGCGCTTGATTTTCGGTATCACAAAAACCGCCGTCAGCCATGCTCCAGCAAGACCGGTAAAAAGCAGCCAGCTACCCGAGAGCCCCATCATGAAGCCAACGCCACCGAGACCTATGGAAAAGCCACCCCCAACATCGGTTGCCACAATCGACAGTCCGACATGGCCGGGGCTGATGCTCCGTCCTCCCACATAGTAATCCTCAGCGTCGCCATTGCGCCGGAAATGGTAGACGCCGATGCCCAGCACCGCCGCCATATATGCCCCGAATATCAGATAATCAATCCAGCTCATTCGCCCGGCTGCTCTTCATCCTTGCGTCGGGAAAAGCGCTCATTGGAGGCAGGCACAAGCGAAATGGTTTCATCATAGTCAGACAGCAGCTGCTGAATGCCGATCGACTCACCCTCGTCCGCATCGCTCAGGTTAAGCTGAAGATCGCAGCGGTCGCAGTTCCGGTCGCAGAATGTTGGCTCATACGAATCCGGCTCTTTGTAGGTGGTAATGACCCCCTCGTAATTTCTCAGCACCACCTTATTGGTCGACCATGAAATCAGATAGTTCGGCATTACCGGAATCTTTCCTCCTCCGCCGGGAGCGTCAATCACATAGGTTGGCACCGAGAACCCGCTGGTATGGCCGATCAGGCTTTCAAGAATTTCAATTCCCTTGCCCACCGGAGTCCTGAAGTGAGAGAGCCCCTCAGACAGATCACACTGGTAGAGGTAATAAGGGCGTACACGATTGCGAACCAGCTTGTGCACCAGCGCCTTCATGATTCGGGGGCAGTCGTTGATGCCCGAAAGCAGCACCGTCTGGTTGCCCAGCGGAAGACCGCCGTCAGCCAGCATTGCAAGAGCGTTTTTCGAGGACTGTGTCAGCTCCCGCGGGTGGTTGAAATGGGTGTTCACCCAAACCGGCTGATGCTTTTTCAGCATTGCAACCAGTTCCGGCGTAATGCGCTGTGGAAGCACAACCGGGGTTCGGGTCCCGATTCTGATGATCTCCACATGTGGAATGGCACGAAGCTCGGTGAGAATCCAGTCAAGATACTCATCCGAAAGAAGAAACGGATCACCTCCGCTCAGCAGCACATCGCGCACACGGGGCGTCTGGCGGATATACTCAATCCCCGCTGAAATAGCCGCACGGGATGGAATGGTGTCCTGGTCGCCAACCTTCCGTTTCCGGGTACAGTGCCGGCAGTACATAGGGCAGGTGTTGCTGACAAGCAGGAGCACCCGATCCGGATAGCGGTGGGTCACACAGGGTGCAGGGCTGTCGCGGTCCTCGTGAAGCGGATCGGCCATGTCTCCCGGCAGAATGTGAAGTTCGCGCGGCGAAGGCACACTCTGCAGAAACACCGGATCATTCTCCATGTCGGCGGTATTGATAAGCGAGAGATAATACGGAGTGATCGACATCGGAAATTTCGCCGCAGTCTGGGTGAACGCCTCTCGCTGCTCATGGGAAAGCTTAATTCCAAGAAGGGACTCATAGGTTTTAAGGTCACGGATGCTGTTGCGCATCTGCCATTTCCAGTCGGTCCACTGCGCTACTCCTGCATGGGGATCAATGGTAGTAAGAATCTTTTTCTGTACTTGTGATAAAGTCATAAACAGGGGTTATATGATTTCCGGAGAACCGCCAGTACTTCTCTGCACGGGGTCAAAGCGGTCTGCCAGCTTGACCAGCAGCCCGGTAAGAAGCTCCTGCTCGCCCACTGAAAGAGAGCCGAATGCGCGGGAATAAGAGTCGCGCATCAGCTCGGGAACAGAAGAGAGCAGCAGCGTCCCTTCAGCGGTAATGGTGAGATGCACCTTCCGGTGATCCTTCTCTGAGCGCGACCGGAGCACCAGCCCACGGGCCTCAAGACGATCAACAATGCCATTCATCGTGCTGACGCTCAAATTCAGCTCCACCGCCATTCTGGACAGCGTCTGGTCTCTCTGTTTCTCCAGACTGTGCAGACAGAGCAGCTGAGGGGAAGTAATGTTGCACTCCCGATAGAGTTTTCGGGAATGGACATCAAGGGCGCGCACTATCCGGCGCAAGGCCTGAAACCCGCGCACCCCCACACCTACATCTGAAAACCCTTCCTGCTCCATACTTCAATGGAAATCCGATTGGAAAAAATATTCTTTCGTACACAAATATTCGTACACGAAACAATTCTGCATCAACATACAAAACCCTGACCCAATCACCAAATCAGGCAGTTTTACCTCTTTGAGGTTTTGAGCGGAAGCTACTGTTTCAGAATGGTTTAATCCAGCTTCCGGTATCGCTGGAGTCACGGGCAGCGCGGATGATTTTCTGGATGACGAGGCCATCAGCAAATCCCGCGGCGTCGGGTATCCGGGTCTCACCATTACGGATGGCTTTGACCATGCGGTGGGCGAGAAAAGCAAATCCGACGGCAAAAATGCCATGGACCGCGAGTGAGGAGTGACGGATTTTTTCCTGCAGGACAAGTTCGTCCCATGGCAGGATGGGCTCGATCTGCTTCCAACGGGGGGTGTCAATCAGACTTCGTCCCCCTTTGGCTTTATCGGGGGTGATTTCCCAGAGCCGGCCGGCACCGTCAAGCCGGATGGTTTTCAGACTGCCCGAAACCTCAAAGGAAAACCATGTGTATGCGCCGACAGTTGTCACATGCATCAGAGAGGGAGCGGCAAGAGCCATGCTTGAGGGGCCGAAACGCATCATCATGGCAAAGCTGTCGTCGGAGGTTACCGGGCGCTGCCTCCCCTCGCCGTCGGGCCGCCTCGGAATGCTGGTAGTCAGGCTGCAGGAAACCTCCTTTATCTCCCCAACGAGAAAACGATTGAGGTCTATCAGATGTGAACCGATTGCGCCAAGGGCTCCTCCGCCCCGCGCGCTGTCGCTCCACCACGACCATGGCTGATCCGGACGGTTACGACTGGAAAGGTTGACAATGCTGCGTACATCATGAAGCCGACCGATCTCCCCGCTCTCGATCATCTGCTTCATGGTCCGCACGGCAGGGTGGAAGCGGAGCTGATGGTCGAGCACTGCAAGACCGGGAGAAGAAAGTGATGCATTGAACATCGCTTCCGCTTCTCCAACATTGAGGGCAAAGGGCTTTTCGCAGATGACGCTTTTGCCGCTCCCGAGAAGTGCCGTCACCATGTCGCGATGCAGAAATGGCGGAGTTGTCACGCAGACAAGATCAAGGTCCTCTGCAAGAAGTGCCTGCCAGTCAGCATAGCCTTTCGGGATGCCGAACCGATCCATGAATTTCGTGCGGTGCATGTCGGTGGGGCTTGCCACGGCGGCAAGGCTCACATCGTCCATCAAGGAAAATGCCGGAGCCTGTGCAATACGGGCCCATCCACTTCCGAGAAATCCGATTCTTACATTTTTTTTCATTGGCTGGGCATAAAAAAAGGGTGACCGGCGTCACCCTTTTTCAGTTGCAGAACACCGCATTCAACCGGCCTGCTGTTCTTTTGCGAGACGGGCCTTTTCAATATAACCCTTCTGGATGTCACGCGAGACATTGTAGGCCCTGGAAAGGCTGTCGGAACGCCAGAGAAGGGCGTCAAAGGCCATGCAGATGTTGCGGAGATAGGGAATCCCCTCATCGGTAACCCTGACGCATTTATCGCCAAGAACCACCAGCCCGTCATTCTCCATGTCCTCAAGACGGTAACGCGCCACATCGAGTTCTTCAGTGTAAAGCTTCGGATCAGCCCATGAAGTCTCCTGACGGCACATGAGGTTAAGAATGTGACGACGCAGCACAAGATCCTCGTCTGTCAGCAGATGACCGCGGTGAAGCGGGAAACGCCCTTCGTTGACAGCCTTGATGTATGCGCCGTCAGTCCGCTCGTTCTGGGCGAATGCATACCAGGTATCGCTGATGGAAGAAGAACCAAGTGCCAGCATCATCTGGGTGGTGTTCTCCGTATAGCCCATAAAGTTGCGGTGCAGGGAGCTGTTTTTGGCTGCAGTGTAGAGCGAGTCGCCCTCGATTGCAAAATGGTCCATACCGATTTCATGGTAGCCGATGGACTCAAGCATGGCACTGCCCTTATCGTAGAGCTCCTGCTTGGCGTCACCGACCGGAAGATCCTCCTCCTTGAACCTGCGCTGCCCTTCGTACATATGGGGGTTATGGCCATAGGCATAAAATGCCAGGCGGTCGGGGCGCAGCTGCATCACCTTATCTATGGTATCGGTAATGGTTGCAAGCGTCTGTTTCGGAAGGCCATAGACAAGATCAAAATTGACTGAGGTGAACCCGATTTCACGGGCAAGATCAACTTTTTCCTTCACCAGCTCAAATGACTGGATACGGTTGATCTCTTTCTGCACAATGGGGTCAAAATCCTGGATTCCGAAGCTCAGCCGGCGGAACCCCGCGTTGTAGAGCGCAACAAGATGCTCTTTCGTTGTGGAACGGGGATTGGTCTCGAAACTGAATACATAGCCCTCCATCCGGTTGACATGGCTGTACAGGCCTTCAATGAGAAGAGTAAGGTTTTCAGGACTGAAAAAGGTCGGTGTGCCTCCGCCGATATGCATCTCCTTGACATTGAGCGTTCCGGGAAACACATCAAGGTACATCTGCCACTCCTTGAGCAGAGCTTCAAGATAGGGCTTCTCGAAAGAGTGGTCCTGGGTGCGGTGTGCGTTGCATCCACAGAAATAGCAGTGGTTCTCACAGTAGGGAATATGTATGTACATACTGATGCCGCTGGTTTCATTGCTATCATTGAAACCCTTGATCATGGCCTCTTTCCACTGTTCCACTGAAACGCCATCAGTACTCCATGAGGGAATGGTGGGGTAACTGGTGTAACGGGGTCCGGGATTGCTGTACTTTTCGGCGAGATTTGTTGCCATTGTGCTCTTCCTCTACAGGTAATTATTTTATAAATTCACACTGGGGAAAATACATAAAATCAGGGCCATTTCATAAACCGGGAGCCCCCTGAACCTTCTGCCTGCCCGGATGCAGAACTACTTTTTTTTCTATGAATACATCAGCAACTTCACTACCAATACCGGCAATAGGAATCATCATGGGCTCGGATTCCGACTTTGAAATCATGAAGGAGGCGTTAACGGTGCTTGACGAATTCTCGATAGCGTCGGAAATTTCCGTCATTTCAGCACACCGGACACCGCGAGATCTGGAGGCATATGCATCCTCAGCCAGAGAGAGGGGACTTAAGGCCATCATCGCTGGAGCGGGTGGGGCGGCACACCTTCCGGGAGTCACGGCTGCCATGACCGAACTGCCGGTCATCGGCGTACCGATTTTCAACAAAAAACTCAGCGGACAGGATGCACTCTACGCCATTGTGCAGATGCCGGCCGGCATTCCGGTAGCAACCGTGGGCATAGACAATGCCCGCAACGCAGCCCTCCTCGCCGTTCAGATCATGGCTCTTTCAGACGAAAAACTGATGGATGCGCTGGTTGCCTTCCGCGGAAAACTGGCCGATGCGTCCCGCCAGAAAACAGCAAAAATCCGCCAGCGGCTGCATGCAGAAAGCTGAATTCTGGCAAGAACGCCTGGAGCTTCTTCGCCACCCCGAAGGGGGATGGTTCCGAGAAACATGGAGGACGGCAGAATCCTTACCGTTCAGTGATGGAGCCCCCTGTACGAGCCCCCGATCATGTGCCACTGCCATTTATTACCTGCTTGAGGCCGGTGACCGTTCTACGCTGCACCGGATTCGTTCAGATGAGCTCTGGCTCTGGCACGCGGGAGACCCTTTGAGGATATCGGTATTCCCGGGCGGCGAGGGAACGCCATCCTCATTCACTCTTGGTCCCGACCCTCTCAGTGGCAACGAACTGCAGGGGGTTGTTGCGGCAGGCGACTGGTTCGGAGCTGCGCCCCCTTCTCCGGGCCTATCAGGCTACACCCTTGTCAGCTGTGTGGTGGCACCGGGGTTTGAGTTCAGGGACTTTGCATTTGCAAAAAGAGAAGAACTCATAGCCCGGTTTCCGCTCCATCGCGGGATCATTGAAAATCTCACTTGAACGAAACATTCGCATAGAGTGATATTCTTATATATTATTATCAACAAGAAAACCTCAAACAAAAACGCACCCCGAACGACATGTCTGATCAATACAGGGAAGGAACTGCAAAAAAACGCGTCGTCATTGTCGGCGGCGGATTCACCGGTCTGAGGGCAGCAAGGATACTGGGGAACAGGGATGACCTCGATATCGTCCTCATCGACCGCCGGAACTACCACCTTTTTCAGCCACTCCTCTATCAGGTTGCCATGTCGGCGCTTAATGAGGGAGATATTGCCGCGCCACTCAGAAACATGCTCGCCAACTACAACAACATCACCGTCTACAAGGGCATTGTGGAGAGGGTCAATGCTGAATCAAAAACCGTCACTACCGATTTTGGTGAGGTCGCCTATGACTATCTGATTCTTGCCTGTGGCGTCCGTCACCACTATTTCGGCAACAACGGGTGGGAGCAATATGCACCTGGACTGAAAACCATATCACAGGCCAAGGAAATCCGCCGGCGGGTGCTGGAGGCATACGAAGCAGCTGAACGGACCAACGACCCTGTAGAGCGCAAGAAGCTGCTCACTTTTGTCATTGTTGGCGGGGGGCCAACCGGCGTTGAACTTGCAGGCTCAATCGGCGAAATGAGCCGCTACACCCTCTCAAAACTCTACCGCCAGATCGACCCGAAACTGACCCGGATTTTCATTGTCGAAGCCGCCCCGAGAATTCTCGGGACTTTTGACCGGAACCTCGCAAGTAAAGCAACCCGTTCGCTTGAGCAGCTCGGCGTTCAGATATGGACGAACAGCATGGTAAGCGATGTTGATGAAAACGGTGTGCAGATTGGCAACGAACGCATAGAGGCGGCAACAGTCCTCTGGGCTGCCGGCGTGACGGCCATAGCAATCCCCAACGACATGGGAGCCGAAACCGACCGCATCGGCAGATTTGTTGTGGAGGGCGATCTCAGTATCCCCGGCCACCCGGAAATCTTTGTGGGAGGAGATCAGGCCTGCCTCCTCAATGAAGCAGGCAAGCCGCTCCCCGGCATGGCTCCTGTAGCAATCCAGGAGGGGCACTTCATCGGAAAAACCATCCTCCGTGACCTGAAAGGAAAGGAAAGAAAGCCATTCAAATACACCGACAAGGGGCAGATGGCCACCATCGGCAAAAACCGCGCCATTGTTGAAATCGGCAACATTCAATTTGACGGCGCACCGGCCTGGTTCACCTGGCTGCTGGTCCATATCTATTACCTCACCAGCTTCAAGCACCGGGTCTTCGTCTTGATGCAGTGGGGCTGGTCATACTTCACCTTCGGTTTCGGCGCCCGGCTCATCGTCAATCGGGAATGGCGTTTCTATCCGGACAGCAATACCTGCCCGAAAGATCCTCCATTGTGAGGGCTTCCTCCACGCTGCCAGCAGCTGTGGGAGTCCTCGTTGGGACTTCATTCATCGCCATTTCCCTCTGGCTTTTTTTTACCGTTGGCAGTGGCACCACTTCCACGGCGGGAGACATCAGAATCTTCAGCGCGCTGACGGGTGCATACGGCCTCTGGAGGATAATCAAGTCGGTGATGCTCCTGAAAAAAGGTGAAGAAAATTCTTGAATCAACAATACAATTGAACGAAGTAAAAAGCATGAAACAGCTGTCTGTCAACCCTGAGAGTGAACAAAATCTTTTCTTCCACAATTATTCCCGTCTCCCCATTGCCCCGACCCATGGCAAAGGCGTCTGGATTGTCGGTGATGACGGCACCCGGTATCTCGATATGATTGCCGGCATCGGCGTCAATGCCCTCGGCTATGGCGACAGCAGACTGGAGAAGGCTATTGCTGAACAGGCAAAAAAGCTCATCCACACATCAAACCTTTTCATGCTCCGTCCCCAGTTTGAACTGGCGGCAAAACTGATTGAACTCTCCGGACTCTCCAAGGTCTTTTTTGCCAACAGTGGCACAGAAGCAATTGAAGCCGCCATCAAAATGGCCAGAAAATGGGCCGCAGGAAACGACAGTGCGGCGAAAAACGAAGTCCTCTCGCTCAGCAACTGCTTCCATGGAAGAACATACGGTGCAATGTCACTGACCGCAAAGCCCCAGTATGTAGGCGGATTTGAGCCACTGCTCCCCTCCACCGGCATGATAGCCTTCAACGACATTGAGGATCTGGAGAAAAGAGTTTCCAAAAGAACTGCCGCTGTCTTTATTGAAGCGGTTCAGGGCGAAGGAGGTATCCACAGGGTATCGTCGGGATTCATCAGCCGTCTGATGGAGTTACGGGAGGAGTATGGCTTCCTTATTGTGGCCGATGAAATCCAGGCTGGCTGCGGACGGACAGGAAAGTTTTTCAGCTATGACCACACCCCGCTTCAGCCTGACATGGTCTGCCTTGCAAAACCGCTCGGAGGCGGTCTCCCTCTTGCAGCCGTCATCGGAAGCGAGAAGGTTGCCGATGTGCTCACCTACGGCAGCCATGGGACCACATTTGGAGGCAACCCGGTTGCCTGTGCTGCAGGTTTGGCCATGATAGAGGCCATCATGGATGACCGGCTGATGGAGAACGCCCTCAATACGGGAGACCACATGCGCCGGCAGTTTGAACTGCTCGCTGAAAAACACCCGCAGATCCGCGAAATCCGGCAGTACGGCTTGATGATAGGGGTAACGGTGGAAAGGGAGGCGAAATATTATGTAGAGTCTGCTCTCAAGCGCCATATTCTCATCAATGCGACAAGCCAGAATGTCATAAGGCTTTTGCCCCCGCTCATCTTAACGCCCGAAGAGGCGCAACAATGCATCAATGCACTCGATGAAATCTTCACGGAAGAAACCGCCGGCACATAAAGCTGAAGATAAAGCACACGGCATGCCTCTCGGCAAGACGAACTATCTCATTATCGGGACAGGAGCACTGGTGATTGCAGGCAGTTTCTGGGGAATGTCCATCGAGAGGCAGGTCGATGGATTCTTTGCGCTCAATGTAGCTCCGTTCCTCATCATCGGCGCATTCGTGGCCATAGGGTTTGGGATACTCCTTCGCCCCATCAGTCGATTCTAAATCGGATCGGAACGGTAAACCATACCCTGATAGGCCGGCTTGCCTGCACAGCGGGATAATAACGCGACTCCATGACTGAACGGATGGCAACCTCATCAAAAACCGTGCAGTCGGCCGGGATTCGTTTCATCACCTTTGCTTTCAGCGGGCGGCCATCCTCGCATACAAGAACGCTGACAAACACCTTCCCTTCAATACCGGCTATTCTCGCCATTTCAGGATAACGAGGCTTTTTCTGATCAAGAAAGCCCGGCATTTTATCGCACGCCACGAACGACGGCACATCATCACCCGCGCCGTCCCCCGCCTGAAAAGCCTGGCGGAGCTCTTTTTGAGTGGCCATGGTCTGATCGGCAGGCACCTCGCTCTCTTTAACTTTTTTGATCTTTCCGACATTGGGAACTGCCGGAGAGGGCGCCACCACTTTCGATGGTGCAGGAGGGGGCATATGCAGAGGCGGAGGAGGTGGCAGCTGGGTCACACAACTGACTACCTCGTACAACTCAAGAGCCTGCCCTGAATCAGGGGAACCTCCGCCAAAAAGCATTGAAATGCGTTGCCAGTTGGCAGCTCCTGCCCAGAACAGCAAAAGAATCAAGACGGCGGCAATAACTCCATGGCTCAAAAAAATATGGGCCTGACGCCGAAGAGCAAGATTGCCGTAACTGAAACCACGAAGACGATCGGTATCGAGAAACTCCTCCCCCATAGACCAGCGACCAGCCCTGTCAGCGGCATTGATGCCGGCATGTATTTTATCAAGCTTTGACTGCATATCTCTGTTGTTCTGAAACCCTCCGGCCTAAGCAGCTTTCTTTATGAACAAGTCGTCCTCGGGTGTGTAATCATCAAGACTGAAGCGGTCTATCTTCATCAGGTTGAGCTCGTCTATGATGTCGACAAGGTTCCGGTATCGTGCCCTGTTGCTGATTTTCACCACAATCACCAGCTTGCTGTTGACAGCGNTTTCACGACGCAAGAGGCTACGGAGGTCAGCGGAAAGAGAGAGCCTTCGCAGCTCACCCCCGTCATAGAGCGGAATACGGAGCGGTCGCTCATCACCCAGTGAGCAGTATGCAACACCCTCTTCGGTAATGCGGAGCGTCATCACATTGGAACCCGCCACCTTGACCTCTCCGGTTGCGGGAGGAATGTTTATCTCCATTGTATTGGCTTTTGAAAAGGTCGTCGTCAGCATGAAAAAAGTGAGGAGCAGAAACGCAACATCAACCATCGGCGTCATGTCGAGACTGAAGCCGATACGGCGGTGGCGTCTCTGTTTTTTTTTCGTACCGCGGCGTTCACCGGGCCCTTCTACCATACCCATATCAGCGAATCCCCTTTTCCATAACAGTCACAAGATTGAATGTCAGAAGATTGGCATCCTTGTAAACGGAAATAACATGGTTGACCGCCTCAAACCCGGCATTGGCGTCAGCCCGTATAACGGGGCGCAACCCATGATCGGCATAGCGGGCCATNGTCACAAAACGGCTGAGCTCATTGCGCTGAACGGGAAATGTTTCAGCAAGTCTGAAGTGGGCNAGCGAATCAGTCACAGCCTTCCCGGAATAACCGGCAACCTCCAGTTTTGGACGGATTGCTGCATTGAAGAGTACCTCGCGTGACGACTGGGAGGAAATTCCCATAAACAGGTCGTCAGTGCTGCTCACCATGACTGTCAGCACCGCCGATTCAGGGAGCTTCTGCTCTGAATGGGATGAGGGCAGATCAATCACCACCGGTTCGGGCGGACGGAACTTTGTAGTGAGCATAAAAAAGGTGAGCAGCAGAAATGCCACATCAACCATCGGCGTCATATCCAGCCGGAATCCGACCCGTTTTGACTTGATCCTTGCCATCGGGCTTAACGGGTCCTGCCCGTTCCAAGAGTCTGGATGATGTAAAACGCCGCCTCATCAATCAGGTAGCTGAACCGGTCTACCCTGCTGGTAAAGATATTGTAGGTCACAATACCAAGAATGCCGCCCACAATGCCAAGTGCGGTATTGAAAAGCGCCTCTGAAATACCAAGGGAAAGTTGCACCGCATCGGGCGCCCCGCTGGTAGCCATGGCTTGAAATGCACGGATCATGCCAAGGGTGGTGCCGAGAAGACCGACCATGGTGGAAATGGAAGCAATGGTGGAAATGGCGACAAGGTTTTTTTCAAGAAGCGGCATCTCCATGGTCGTTGCCTCTTCAACAGCCTTCTCCATCTCACTGATCATCTTGTCACGGTCGGTCACCTGAAGGGCCGCCATGCTGTTGTATCGATCGAGAACGGAACGGATCACCGCACCCAGTGAACTCTGGTGCTCGTCGCAGCGGGCTATGGCACGATTCACATCTCCTCCGTCAATATCCTGCTTGATCGCCTGGACGAACTCGGGAATGTTTCCCTGACCGGCAGCCTTGTTGAGCGCAATGACCCGCTCAACAGCGTAAGCGATGACCATCAGAATCAGCGCCATCAGAACTGAGACAACAGGGCCGCCCTGAGATACCGCATGAAACATTGAGTCCGGAGGGGTGGTTCCCATCCAGAGATAAAAGACAAGTGAGACCAGATAGGCCGCAAGAATGAGCAGACCGGTAAAGAGACCCTGTTTCATGGTTTGTTAATCTTTGTTGGATCGACCTGATCGCATTTGTGTGGTTATGAACAACCGGGTAATTTACTATACTTGAATCAAGCTGACTGCCCACATACAACATCATTCGTCTTTCGGGCCGCACGGCAAAACATTTTATCAAGGTAATAAATATGACCGTGATTTTTCAATACTCCACTTTTTCTGAATGTAAACTGCCATACGCGGCCTGATGATTCCTGACGCCACCATAGATGAAGTCCGCCAGTCGGCCGACATTGTCGACATCATATCCGATTACCTCACCCTCCAGCCTTCAGGCAGGAACTTCAAGGCACTCTCTCCATTTACCCGGGAGAAAACGCCCTCGTTCATTGTTTCCACAGACAAACAGATCTACAAATGCTTCTCAACGGGAAAAGGAGGAAATGTTTTCTCTTTTGTTATGGAGATGGAAAAGATCCCGTTCCCCGAAGCGGTTGAACTGGTAGCAAAACGCGCAGGTCTGGACATGAAACGCCTCTTTGGCGACAGCAGGGAAAAAAACGAAGAAGAGGACTCCAAAACAAGAACACTTCGCTGGGCCGCACGCCTTTTCCACAGCTTGCTCAATGCCGACAAAGGAAACGAAGGATACGCCTATCTCGCAGCCAGGCGAGGCCTGACGGCAGCCACCATCAACAGCTTCGGACTCGGCTACGCCCCCCCGGGCTGGGACACGCTTCTTAAAGCAGCAAAAAAAGAGGGCATTGCGCACAACCATCTTCAATTTCTCGGCCTCATCACGGAAAACCGCCAGAAAAATTCATGGTACGACACCTTCCGCAACAGAGTGATGTTCCCGATTTTCTCCATCGGAGGTCAGGTTGTAGGGTTTGGTGGCCGAACGCTGGAAACACGCGACGACACCCCGAAATATCTGAACTCTCCGGAAAGCCCGCTCTTTGAAAAGTCAAAGCTGCTTTACGGCCTGCATGCAGCGAAGCAGGAAATAAGGCAGAGTGAAACCGCCATTCTGGTGGAAGGTTATATGGATGTGATTGCCCTTCATCAGGCAGGCCTCCAGAACGCCGTTGCATCGTGCGGCACCTCGCTGACCCGCCATCAGGCAAAAATACTGAAGCGATACACGAAACGGGTGCTCTTCGTCTATGATGCCGACCCGGCCGGCCGAAAGTCCATGATGAGCGGTGTTGAGATTCTTCTTGCTGAAAACATCGCTCCTGTGATTCTTCTTCTCCCCCCGGGAGACGACCCCGACAGTTTTGTACAGCGGGAAGGGCGTGAAAAATTTCTTGAACTGGCAGACACCGCAGGCCTCGGTGTTGTTGATTTCCAGATTCTTTTCCACACTGAAGCAGGCAATTTCGGAAACCACGAACAGAAAGCAGACGCAATCCGCTCCATTGTCCACACCATTCTCCTCGTCCCTGATCCCGTCCGGAGGGAACTCTATCTTGGTGAGCTGAGTGAAAAAACCGGTATCAGCCTGCAGGCTCTGCACGAACTCCGCAACATCGAACAGAAAACCACACAGCGCGATTCCCGGCCGGAAAGGGAAGAAAAGCCTGATCCGGCAGCAGTCATTCCTCCTGCCGAGGTGTCGATCCTTGAAAAAACTTTTCTTAAAGCCCTGCTTGACAGCGCCGCTTATGGCAATACAGTTCTTGAATTCGCCGCCTCACACGAAACAATGCTGGTGCTCCAAAGTCCTGCCGCACGGGAAATTTTTGCACACCTCGTCGCCCGATACCATACGCTATCGGAAGACCCTGATGCCCGCATTGATGTTGCCTCGGCAATCAGCCTCCTGGAAAGCACCGATGCACGGAACCTTGCCATCGGACTCCTCATTGAACAGCCAGTCAGCAACCGGTGGCTGGAAAAAGGCGACCAGCATGAGGAAAACGCCAGACGATGTCTTGCAATGTTTCTTGATGCCTTCAGAAACCTGATTCTCGCCCCCCTCCTCCTCGAAAAGGAGCAGGTAACCGAAAGCATCCGGACCGAAACGGAAACTGAACGCGAAATCGAGCTGTCGAAAGCGAAAATTTCACTGGACAGGAAAATCCGTAAAACGGCAACCGAGCTTAATACTATGATTGCCTCCATCCTCGACCGACGCCAGCCATAAAAAAGCATCCCATCCAACTGTTCAGCATTTCCCCCCCCCTGACAAGACACAGCCGCCCCATTCGAAATGACATGGGGCGGCTGAAGTGGCTTTTGGGTACAAAGAGGAAAGAGTGCCGTTCAGGAGGGCGTCACACCATATCCCTCAAGCGGATTTCTGAGACAGAGCGAACGAATCTCCTCCTTGACGCTGCGGCATACAGAGGAGGACTCCGGTGAAGCCGCTGACAGAATGACCCTGTCAATCAGCTCGGCAATCAGCCGGCTGTCGTCTTCATTCATTCCGCGGGTTGTCATGGCTGCAGTACCGATACGGATGCCACTGGTCACGAATGGCGACTTGTCATCAAAAGGAACCATGTTCTTGTTGACGGTTATGCCGGCTTCGTGCAGTGTGTTCTCTACAACCTTGCCGGTAATATCCTTGTTCCGGAGATCAAGCAGCATCAGATGGTTCTTCGTTCCGCCGCTCACAATGTTGTAACCGAGGCTCAGGAACCGCTCCGACATAGCTGCAGCATTACTGCGCACCTGCATTGCATACTGACGGAACTCCGGACGAAGAGCCTCGCCGAAAGCAACAGCCTTGCCGGCAATAATGTGCATGAGAGGACCGCCCTGAATGCCGGGCATCACCTCTGCGTCCATCACTTCCGACATCATCTTCACCCGTTGCCCGTTTTTGGTTTTGATGGTAATCCCCATCGGGTTTTCAAAGTCTTTGCCCATCATGATCATGCCACCGCGAGGACCACGAAGGGTCTTGTGTGTGGTGGTGGTCACAAAATGGCAATGCGGCATCGGATCGCTGAGCAGGCCACTGACAATAAGTCCTGCAGGATGGGCGATATCGGCCATCAGGAATGCCCCGACTTTGTCGGCAATTTCACGGAAGGCCTTGAAGTCAAACCCCTGGGAATAAGCACTTGCGCCACAGATAATAAGGCGGGGACGAACCTCAAGGGCCATTTTCTCCACCTGGTTCATATCAATTATACCGGTTTCGCCATCAACTCCGTAAGCATGGGCCTTGTACATCTGCCCGGAAAAATTGACCGAACTGCCGTGGGTGAGGTGGCCGCCATGGGAAAGGTCGAGACCCATGATGCAGTCACCGGGTTTGAGCACAGAAAAAAGCACCGCCATGTTTGCGCTTGAACCTGAGTGCGGCTGAACATTGACATACTCGCAGCCGAAAAGTTTTTTTGCACGGTCGCGCGCAAGATTCTCGGCTATATCGACAAACTCACAGCCACCATAGTAGCGCTTGCCGGGATAACCCTCGGCATATTTATTGGTCATCACCGAACCGCAGGCCTGCATGACTGCGCGACTGGTGAAATTCTCCGAGGCAATGAGCTCAAGGGTTTCCATCTGACGGCCAGTCTCAAGGGCTATCGCCTCAAAAACCTCTCTGTCCTGCATCTTCAGAATATCGGTGTCCATCGTCTCTCGTTCCTTTTCCCTCTGTAGGGAAGTTTAAGGGTTTATGCTTTCGCTTTTTGTCAATAAGGAAATTCAATCCCGTGCCGGGCAAGCCTTCAATGATTCCCGCTGCCGCACGAGCAACTGATCATGTGGCCCATCTTGTCCCGTTTGGTTTCAAGGTATGTTTTATTGACGGCATTAGGCTCAATTTCAAGGGGCACCCGCTCCACGATTTCAAGCCCGTAGCCCTCAAGGCCGACAACCTTTTTCGGGTTGTTTGTCATCAGGCGCATCTTTCTGACACCGAGGTCCTGAAGAATCTGTGCGCCGATGCCATAGTCGCGCAGATCAGCCTTGAATCCCAGTTCTTCATTGGCCTCAACGGTATCAAACCCATCGTCCTGAAGATTGTAAGCCTTGAGTTTATTGATAAGGCCAATCCCCCGCCCCTCCTGCATCAGGTAGACAAGCACGCCACGCCCCTCTTTCTCTATCATTCTGAGCGCAGAGGCGAGCTGGTTGCCGCAGTCGCAGCGGAGCGAAGCAAAGGTGTCGCCTGTGGCACACTGCGAATGCACCCGAACGAGCACCGGTTCATCGGTTGAAACATCCCCCTTCACAAAGGCCATATGGTTTTGCTGGTCGGTAAACGACTCATACGCCATCAGGCGGAACTCTCCGTATGCAGTTGGAATATTTGACTCAACAGCCCTCTGCACCAGCTTGCTGCGGCGCATCTGAAAAGCAACAAGATCCTTGATGGTGATGAGCTTCAGACCAAACTTCTCCTTTATGGTCATGAGGTCCGCCAGGCGGGCCATGCTTCCGTCCTCATGGAGAATTTCACAGAGCAGCCCCACCGGACTGCACCCGGCAAGCCGTGCCAGGTCAACAGCCGCCTCAGTATGGCCGACCCGGCGAAGCACACCGCCGTCCATCGCCCGCAGGGGGAAAATATGTCCCGGTCGTGAAAAACTGTCGGCATGGGAAGTTTCGTCGCCAAGCATTTTTATGGTCATTGCCCGATCATATACGGAAATGCCGGTTGTCACGCCCTCGGCAATTGCATCAACAGATACGGTAAAATTGGTTTCGTGCTGCGAGGTGTTGCGCTGCACCATCGGTTCAAGCTGCAGTTCTTTGGCCCGATCCATTGTTACGGCAACGCAGAGAAGGCCACGCGCCTCTTTGGTGATAAAATTGATCATCTCGGTCGTCACCTTGTCGGCAGCGGCAATAAAATCACCCTCGTTCTCCCTCTCTTCATCATCAATGACGATGACCAGCTTCCCCTGCCCGATATCCTCAAGAGCAGATTCTATAGTATCAATACGCTTGTTTTCCATAGTCGGTAGTACCTTTATTGCAGAACTTCGTAACCGCGAATTCAAATGTAATCAAAAAAAAATCTCCACCCATTTTCCAGAAGGCTTTTCATCCCCTGCTGCAGCGATCCCTCTTTGTATAGAGATGGACATTTTCGTATACTCTTCGGGCTTATGATATCATGAGGTGAATCATTACCTTTATGGAGCCACGACACTCAATTGATTTAAACCCGTCAAGACTGCATGAGCACACAAGTTTCCGAACCGGCCGAAGAGGTTTTGGCCCTTTCCCGCCGCCTCCCCGCAGACCGTCTCATCACAGCCAAGGAGCACGGTTTTTCCGATCTCCAGATTGCTCATATTTTCAGCACAACCGAGAGCACCGTCCAGGGCCTCAGGAAGCATTACGGCATCAACTCGGTCTTCAAGACCGTTGACACCTGCGCTGCTGAATTTGATGCAAAAACCCCCTACCACTACTCCACCTACGACGAGGAAAACGAATCGGTATCGTCCGACAGGAAAAAGGTCATCATCCTCGGCGGAGGGCCCAACCGCATCGGACAGGGAATAGAGTTTGACTACTGCTGCGTCCAGGCCGTTTTCGCTCTCCGTGAAGCGGGCTATGAAACCATCATGGTCAACTGCAACCCGGAAACAGTCTCAACCGACTACGACATTGCCGACAAACTCTATTTCGAGCCACTGACCTTTGAAGACACCATTCGAATCATAGAGCACGAAAAGCCTCTCGGCGTGATTGTCAGCTTCGGCGGCCAGACCCCGCTGAAACTCTCCGGCAGACTTCACGAAGCCGGAGTCACCATACTCGGAACCTCATCAGAAGGAATTGATCTTGCTGAAGACCGGAAAAAATTCGGAGCGCTGCTCGACCGTCTCAACATCCCCCACCCCGATTACGGAACGGCGGTCAGCCTGGAAGAGGCCCGTGACATCACCACAAGAATCGGCTATCCGGTGCTGGTACGACCCAGCTATGTCCTTGGTGGACGGGCAATGAAAATTATTTACAGTGATGATTCCCTGAAAGAGTATGTCGACCAGGCGCTCTTCATCACTGAAAAGTACCCGCTTCTCATCGACCGCTTTCTGGAAACCGCCGTCGAGTTCGACATCGACGCACTGGCAGACACCACAGACTGTGTCATCAGCGGCATCATGCAGCATGTGGAGGCAGCAGGCATTCACAGCGGCGATTCAACATCGATTCTCCCCTACCACAACATCAGCCCTGAAGTCATTGCCACAATGAAGGAGTACACCCGCATCATGGCGGAGAACCTCAAGGTGGTCGGCCTGATGAATGTGCAGTATGCCGTTCAGAACAACAGCGTCTATGTGATTGAGGTGAACCCGAGAGCCAGCCGCACCGTCCCGTTCGTCGGCAAGGCAACGGCAATTCCCGTCGTCAAGATAGCCACACGCATCATGCTCGGAGAAAAACTCAGCGACCTGCGACGCGAATTCGACCTGAAAGACTGCGATGAGCTTGGCCTGAAGCACATGGCCATAAAAGAACCGGTCTTCCCCTTCTCAAAATTCGTCAAATCAGGCGTCTACCTGGGCCCGGAAATGCGCTCAACCGGAGAGGCAATGAGCCTTGCCGAAAAGTTCCCTGAAGCTTTCGCAAAAGCCTATCAGGCCGCCAACATGCATCTCCCCCTGTCAGGATCGGTGTTCATCAGCGTCAACAACCAGGACAAGAACAACAGGATTCTTGATATTGCCCGTTCGCTCTACCGCATGGACTTTGATCTTGTGGCAACCGAAGGAACACACCGGTTCCTCTGTGAAAACGGGATTGAGTGCAAAAAAGTATTCAAGGTTGGCGAAGAGGGGAGGCCGAACATTTTCGACATCATCAAACACGGAAAAATCGACTTCGTCATCAACACCCCCCGGGGGGAGCAGGCACTGCATGACGAAGAGGCAATCGGTGCGGCCTCTGTCCTTTCGAATGTCCCTTTTGTAACCACAATAGAGGCCGCCGAAGCATCAGTTCAGGCAATCGACTGCATCCGCCACGAGGAGTTCGGTGTCAAAAGCCTTCAGGAATATGCCGCCTACAGGAACAAACCATAACCGGAACGCAGCACAATGACGGCATCACTTGACCAGCTCCTTTACGCATCGATACAGCTCGAATTGAATCTGGCTAAACTCTACACCCTCTTCAACGACCTGTTTGAAGAGGACGAGGAATTCTGGTGGCAGCTGTCTATGGAAGAACGGGGGCATGCCGCTCTTCTGCAGCAGGAAAAAAAGGATCCTTCGGTCGTTTTCCCCGAAAACCTTCTCGCCAAAGACCTGCTGGCCCTCAATGAGTCGAATGGACGAATCACCGCTCTTGTCACTCAGTTCAGGCAAAACCCTCCCACTCGCAGAGAGGCTTTTGATATAGCTCTCGAGCTTGAACTCTCAGCAGGAGAATCTCACTACCAGGAATTTCTGGACAGCCCTTCGGAATCAGCAACCGCAAACATTTTCAAGCAGCTGAACCAGGAAGACAGGGACCATGCTGAAAGAATCCGCAGCTATATGACGGAATCAGGCATCAGGAACTGAGCCCCCCTCACAATGGGATATCGGAAAACTCCTGAGTGAATGAACCATCTTCAGCTATCCAGAGAGCACTGAAGCGCTTTGACGCATACCGGAAACTGCCCCCGTTGATAAACTCTATGCCTCCGCTTGTATAGGTCTGGAAGCGATGGAAATGACCATGCAGCACAACTCTGGCATCTATTTCCCGCATCACTTGAAGAAAATCATCCCTGTTTTTCAGCTCCATTGTCCAGTCGAACGCCTGGTCAAGCAGACGGTCGGTTCCATACACCTTCAATGCATGATGGCACAGCCCTATGACAAACGACCCTGAAAGAGCCTTCCTCACCGCCGGGGAAGCGATGGCGCGAAGCTCTGAAGGGTCAATGACCCCGCGTGCCCCCAGCGGGTTATCGGTCGGTGACCAGGCATGAACGGAGTTGCACGCTACAATGGAAAGGGTGGCAGCCGGAAAACGCATCACCTTGATGAAGGGAAAAGCCGGTTCAGTATCATCCCCGGCAGTAACCAGCTCACGGAAAAACCTGCAGAATGATTCCGCCCGCTGGCGGCACGCCCTCTCCCGAAGACCCTGCAGAGGGTTCATGGCATTGTAGAAACGCATCTCCTCCTCCAGCCTTATCAGGTCATGATTTCCAGCAACAACAGTTGTCCGCTCCCAATGATACCAGCCATGACGGACAAGTTTATCCTTCACAATCGCCCAATCCTCCGTGCGTCCACGATCCGAAAGATCCCCGGAAATAACCAGATGATCATAGCCCGAAACATTCAGATACTCAAGCATCCGGTCAAGATCCTGAAGCTGCCGTCCCTCACCTGAACCTGCAATATGCAGATCGGAAATATGGGCAATGTGTACATCGTGTTTCATCTTGGAGAGAATTTTGCGGTTTTGAGCTCTAAAAGAGTAAATTGTGCAAACGCAATTCACCGGCGATAAAAAAGCCGTAATAAATCAGGAGCACAGGAAGACTTCAGCAAGATACCTTCTTTCTCCCATTCATTTCAATCCGCTGCCCTATGGGCATGCCCAAGAGACCTCTTCTTATCATGCAGAAAACAATAAGCGCCCTTAAAGATCTTTCCAACAACCTCTGGTGGTCATGGGACACCGAAGCCAAGCAGATATTCGAAGATCTTTCTCCCCTCCTCTGGGAACGAAACAACCATAATCCGGTAGAACTGCTCCGCCACATATCCAATGAAGAACTTGCGGCCCGTTGCCAGTGCGAACTGGGTGAGAGAATCCTCAATGTCCACAGCCGTTTTCAGGACTACCTGAACAGCAAAGAAACCTGGGCACTGAAGGATGCGCCGGAGCTCACCAAAAATCCTGTTGCATACTTCAGCGCCGAGTTCGGCATTCATGAAAGTGTAAGAATCTATTCAGGAGGCCTCGGCGTCCTTGCCGGTGACCACATCAAATCGGCCAGTGACCTCGGCATCAACTTCATCGGCATCACGCTGTTCTACAAAGAGGGCTACTTCCGCCAGTACCTCAACGAGGATGGATGGCAGATGGAGGACTATCCTCTGCAGTATGCAGAAAGCCTTCCCATTGAAAAAGTGACCGGCCCCGACGGCAAGGACCTTGTCATTTCCGTCAATATTGCCCAGAGCGAAGTGTTCGCACAGGCATGGAAGCTCAAAGTCGGCCGTGCAACCCTCTATCTGCTCGACACAAACATTCCTGCAAACGAGTCGCACTACCGCGACATCTGCTGCAGGGTCTACGGCGGCGACCAGAACATGCGCATCAACCAGGAGATCGTGCTCGGTATAGGAGGCGCGAAGCTGCTCGACAGCCTTGGTGTGAAACCGGCCGTCTACCATATGAATGAAGGCCACTCGGCATTCCTCACCCTTGAGCTCCTCGCCGGCGAACTCGCAGCAGGAAAAAAGAAGGAAGAGGCCATGGAAGCGGTGAAAAAGCGCTGCGTCTTTACCACACACACCCCGGTGCCGGCAGGACACGACCGCTTCTCGCGCGACATGATGCATTACACCTTCGACAAATACCTCTCCAAAACGGGGATGGATTTTGAGGATCTGATGCTGCTTGGCTCCGAAGACCCGAAAAACACCCAGGGGCTCTTCACCATGACCGTGCTCTCTCTCAACCTCTCACGCGCGGCCAACGGTGTTTCAAAACTGCACGGCGAAGTGTCACGGGAAATGTGGCAGCACCTCTTCCCCGGCAAAAAGATTGAAGAGGTACCCATCGGCCACATCACCAACGGCGTCCACGCACCCAGCTGGGGCTGCGGCTACACAGACTCGTTCTGGAAGAAATTCACCGAAGATCTTGAAGCAATGACCCTCTCGCGCGAAGCTGCGGAGGAGGCGCTTGCAAAAGTTTCTGACGAAGAGCTCTGGTCACTGCGTTACACACTCAAACGCAACCTGATGGACTTCATCCATCGCTATATCGACAACCAGCTCTTCCATCAGCACAGCCCATCGCGTTCAAACGAATATGACGCCATGCGCTCGGAAAAAAACACCCTTTCACCTGACATCCTGACCATAGGCTTTGCCCGCCGCTTTGCAACCTACAAGCGGGCACCGATGATTTTCAGCGACCTTGAGCGGCTCAACCGGATCATCAATAATCCGAAAATGCCGATGCAGATCATTTTTGCCGGCAAAGCCCATCCGCATGATGATGCAGGCAAGGACTTCATCCGCCAGATTGTACAGCACTCCCGCCGTCCCGAGTTCACCGGACGGGTCATTTTCCTGGAGAACTACAACCTCGGTGTTGCAAAACGCATGGTATCGGGCGTTGACATCTGGCTCAACAACCCTGTCCGTCCCATGGAGGCCAGCGGAACTTCCGGAGAAAAAACTGTCCTGCACGGTGGCCTGAACTTCAGCGTTCTTGACGGATGGTGGCCTGAAGCCTACAATGGCGAAAACGGCTGGTCCATCGGCAACGGAGAAATCTTCGACAACCACGAAGAGCAGGACCGCTTTGACGCTGAACAGATCTACTCCGTACTGGAAAACCAGATTCTGCCCACATTCTACGAACGCAACGAACACAACATCCCCACACGGTGGATCAAAAAAATCCGGAACGCAATTGCAACCATTGCGCCCGAATACAACACCCACAGGATGGTTCGCGACTACGCAACCAAATACTACCTCACCGGCGGAGGGAAGTAAGCGAGCGCTGAACAGGCAGTGAACAAAAAAGAGCACAGGGGGCTGCCGGCAGAAATTCCGGCAGCCCCTTTCTGCATTGAAACCGCAAATCGACCAGCATGAAGAACAGCAGCACACAAGCCCCGGCAATCAATCTCGGAAGGGGTCTCACACTGAAGTCACCAGTTCTTCTGGCCTCAGGCACCGTATCCTACGGAGAAGAACTCAGCCGCCTTACCGACCTTTCAGCCATCGGTGGCCTGGTCACCAAGGCAATTTCGCTTGAACCCCGAACCGGCAACCCGCCCCGGCGAATTGCCGAAACCCCTTGCGGAATGGTCAATGCAATCGGCCTCGCCAATGTGGGAATTGAGAGGTTCATTGCTGACAAAGTCCCCTTCCTCCGTACTCTCGACACATCAATCATCGTCAATATTGCCGGACGCTCGATTGACGACTACCTGGAAGTGGTCTCACGCCTTGACGCAGTTCCCGGTCTTGATGCCTATGAAATCAACCTCTCCTGCCCCAATGTGAAAGGCGAGTGCATGATTATGGGGGTGAGCCCCGATGCAACCCGTGAGATCGTGACGGAACTGAGGGCCATTACCTCCCGCCACCTGATGATCAAGCTTACACCCAATGTGACCTCCATCAGCTCAATAGCCCTTGCCGCCGAAGCAGCAGGAGCTGACTCCCTGTCGCTCATCAACACAGTAGTCGGAATGGCTGTTGACTGGAAAAAACGCCGTCCACTCCTGACCAATGTAACAGGAGGCCTTTCAGGGCCGGCAATCAAGCCGATAGCCCTGGCAAAAGTGTGGGAAGTATATAACGCCGTCTCCATACCGGTTGTAGGCATGGGCGGCATCGCCTCATTTGACGACGCCATGGAGTTTCTTGTGACAGGCGCAAGCGCCATTCAGATCGGTACCATGAACTTCGTGCAGCCGGATATCGGCGAAAAAGTAGCGGCGGCAATCGAGAAATTCTTCTCAACGCCCGGTGCCCCGACTCCTCAAGAGTTCAAGGGAAGCCTCGTCACCGGATGACACCCCCCTCTCTCATCCAGACGCGCCGACTCGAAAGCAAGCGGTTCCGAAGCAGGCTCTTCGAACCAAACACCTCGAGCATCATCGCTTTAAGGGGGCCGGTCCACATCCTTCAAAAGGGTGTCATACTGCTCCATAAACGCTCCAGTCGCAGCGGATTCATACGGCCTTTTGCGTAACCAATCATCATGGGCAAATTCATATATTCACCCTTTTATCCTATCTTGGATACCTGCTGAACAACAACATAAAACCCGTTCCTGCCATGCGTATCGGTATAGGTATTGATGTCCACTCCTTCAAAGAGGGGAGAAAACTTATCGTCGGCGGTGTCGACATTCCCTCACCCAAAGGGCTTGACGGCCACAGCGACGCCGATGTGCTTCTGCACGCCGTCAGCGACGCCCTGCTTGGCGCTGCCGCCCTTGGCGACATCGGACTCCACTTCCCCGACACCAGTCCGGAATTCAAAGACATTGACAGCATGATTCTCTTGAAGCATGTGGGAAAACTGCTGGAGAAAAATGGCTGGCGTACCGTCAATGTTGACGCAATGCTGCTGCTTGAAGCACCCAAAATCGCCCCCTTCGTCGTTGACATGCGGAAAAACATCGCCCGCTGTCTCCAGATAGAAACCGACCTTGTATCGGTCAAAGCCACAACCAACGAAAAGCTCGGCTATATCGGCCGTGAAGAAGGCGCTGCAGCCCACGCAGTCTGCATCATAGAAAAAGCCTGAGAGTAATCTACACTTCGCCGCGAAGAATGCTGACCGGCATATAGGAGGTCGCTTTGCGTGCCGGACTGATGGAGGAGATCACAGCGATGACAATGCCGAACAGGGCGACAATCAGGTGCGCATCGGGCGACTCAAGAATGTTGATCCGATCAGCCCTCAGCACACCCGCAGTCATCGCTTCAAATCGTATGGTGGAAATGGCGTGACAGATGACATGACCTATCGGACTGCCGAACAGGACGCCGAGAATGCCTATCATCAAACCCTCCAGCATGAATATCCGGGTAATGCTCGAAGCCCGGACTCCCATGGAGCGGAGGATTGCAATATCTTTCACCTTCTGCAGCACCACCGTCGTCATGACTGATGAAACCCCCAGACCGGCAACCACAAACACAAACCCCACCAACACCAGCGTTATGGCCGCATTGCGGTTGTAGAAATCAATCACATTGCGATTGGTCTCGTCCCAGCTCTCGCTTTTGTAACCGGTGGCAGACTGCACCAGAGCCGCCGTAGCGGCAGCCCGCTCCACCCGGCTGGTACTCAGTCCGATACCGCTCACAGAACTTGATGCAATCCCCTCCATCCGCTGGGCAAGGGCAAGGTTCACAATTGCCTCCCGTTCATCCTTGACATTGAATCCGCTGCCAAAACGGCCGACAAGAGTTGCGCTGAACTCCTCCCCGTTTTTAGTCACCAGAACCACACGGTCCCTATAGCGGAGATGAAGCTTCTCGGCCAGAAGATACCCGGCAATCATCCCGTTGGGAGTAGCGCCGAGCTCCTCAATGGCATTCGGGTCCAGCAGATTTTTGCGCAGTCCTGCAATATCAGCCTCAAGTTCCGGCACAACCCCCTTGAGAACACAGGGGGTAAAACGGGTTTTATTACGGGCAATCACCCGGCTCTCCACAAAAGGCGAAATACGGCTCACCCCGCTGACACCGGCAATGGCCTCAACCACCCCCGTATAGCTTTTGATCACCACTTCATCATCAGGCGTAACATTCTTCACCACCATCGAGACCTGCCCGCCCCCTTGCGGGACGATGTTATCGGGCACAAGCGGCGTCACCCGATCCGCCTTCACCAGCACATGGGGGCTGGTATCAATAACCTTCGAAATCACATTGGCCGATGAACCCCGTGCCACCGAAATGGTGGTTATCAGCATCGCCGACCCCACTGCTACGCCGAGTGCGGTCAGCAGCGTCTGGCGGCGGCGCTCCCTGAGATGCACAAAAGCAAATCGCAGATGATCCATCCAGTCCATGACAATCGGGTTAAATTCCGGGAAACCCTTCGTTGAATAATCATACAAAAAATCTATCTTGACAGCAGAACATCAGGAAAGCGATTTCCTGACAAATAAATAAATTCGGGGCTCATAATCCAACCCGTTTAAAAAGAGAAGGAGAAGGGACACAGTGAAAAAAATCGGCATCCTCACCAGCGGTGGCGACTGCGGCGGTCTCAATGCAGTCCTCAAAGGCGCCGCGCTCATGGCGCAGGCAAAAGAACTTGAGCTCTTCATCATACCCAACGGCTACGCGGGACTCTACAACCTCATCGACCAGGACCACATTGTTCGTCTCGACCAGCAGAGGCTCGACCGGTTTGACGCAACATTCGCCGGCTCGGAAGCAGGCCACTCCCGCGTAAAAGTCAAAGCCATCAGCAACCCGGAAAAATACAACCGTATCAAAGCGGGGATGAAAAAGTTTGAGCTTGACGGCCTTGTCATCAGCGGCGGCGACGACTCAGGCAGCGTCATGGTTGACCTCAACCAGAATGGAATCCAGTGCATCCACGCACCAAAAACAATGGACCTCGACCTGCAGACCTACTCGGTCGGGGGCGACTCGACAATCAACCGCATCGCAGAATTCGTCCACGACCTGAAAACAACCGGCAAAACCCACAACCGGGTTCTTGTCACAGAAGTCTTCGGCCGTTATGCCGGCCATACAGCCTTCCGCAGCGGCGTTGCCGCCGAGGCGGACTGCATTCTCATTCCTGAAATCCCGACTGATTGGGATGTGGTATACGATCACCTTGCAGAACGCTTCACACGCCGAATCCGCCAGAACGATGTCCACAGCGGGACCTACACCATCGTTGTTGCCGAAGGGCTCAAAAATGCCGATGGAAGCGACATTGTAGATGAAGGCGCCGGCATTGACGCATTCGGACACAAGAAACTTGCGGGTGCAGGAAAATTCACCTGTCAGGAAATCCAGAAGAGGATGAAGGCCGACCCTGCCATGCCGCTCTTCATGAAAGAGACCGGAATGTTTGTTGAAGGGATCTATGAAATCCCGGAGGTTCGTGAAATCCATCCCGGCCACCTTGTGCGCTGCGGCAGTTCATCGGCCTACGACACCAACTTCGGCTTTGAGGCCGGTGCGGCAGCCGTCCTGCTTCTCCTTGATGGGAAAACAGGTGTTACTGTATCGAAAGTCAAAGGGCGCAAGGTTGAATACATTGCATCGGAAAAAGCCATTGTGCAGCGACATGTTGATCTTGAACAGGTCTCCATGTACGAATCGCTCGGCATCTGCTTTGGCCGCAAACCGGTTCCCTACGAGCCGATTCTTCGTGAAGTCGACGGCGTCTACGAAAGGATCTACTGAGCTCCGCGACAGGATAAGCCATACCAGCAAAAAGCCCCGCACACTCCTGCGGGGCTTTTTGTCGTCGGCGGTTTTTCAAATCACCAAAAACAACACTATCTTTATCAGACTGCAGCCCAAAAGCCATAACACACCAATGTCTCTCACTATGAACAAGTCTCTCAAAATCTGGATGAACGGCGAACTCATCGACTGGAACGACGCCAAAATCCATATTCTTTCGCATGTCGTCCACTACGGGTCATCCATTTTTGAAGGAATCCGCTGCTATGAAACCGCCAAAGGCTCAGCCATCCTTTTTCTCGATGAACATATCCGCCGCCTCAGGGACTCGGCAAAAATCTATCGCATTGAAATTCCATACTCAGAAAAAGAACTGAAGGAAGCCGTCATCAGCACCATACAGGCAAACAGCCATAAATCCTGCTATGTACGCCCGCTGGTCTACCGCGGACAGGGTGCGCTTGGAGTCAACCCCCACCGCGCATCGATAGAGGTTGCCATCGCCACCTGGGAATGGGGAACCTACCTCGGCGAAGATGTCCTTGAAACCGGAGTCGATGTCAGGGTATCATCATGGAACCGCCTTGCACCAAACACCCTTCCCTCCTGGGCCAAAGCCGGAGGGAACTACCTGAACTCGCAGCTTATCAAAATGGAAGCCCTGACGGACGACTACGCCGAAGGGATTGCACTCGATGTCAACGGCTATGTGTCAGAAGGCAGCGGCGAGAACATTTTCATTATCCGCGACAATGTCATCCACACGCCCATGTCGGCCCAGTCTATACTTCCCGGATTCACCCGCGGAGCCGTCATGCACATTGCCCGGGAACTTGGCTATGAGGTAAAGGAGACCATGATTCCCCGCGAAGCACTCTATGTTGCCGACGAGGTCTTCCTGACAGGAACGGCAGCAGAAATAACGCCTGTCAGAAGCATCGACAAATACCCCATCGGCAACGAAAAACGGGGCCCCGTCACCGAAGCACTCCAGCACCAGTATCTGAACATTCTGCAGACAGGCGAAGACCCATACAGCTGGCTCACATTCATCTGAATGAAGAGGATTTCAGAAGTATGAGCTGGAACACCGTCATAGGACAACAGCAGCAGGTCCGTGTTCTCAGAAGCGCCCTCCTTGGAGGGCGCCTGGCTCATGCCTACCTGTTCACCGGCCCCGACGGTGCCGGCAAAGAGATGGTTGCATTTGAACTCGCAAAAGCTCTCTCCTGCACCAGTTCGGGCACTTCGCCTGAAGGTGCCTGCGGGCTTTGCGCCGACTGCAGGGAAATGGAAGCACTGCTCCATCCGAATGTCGAATATCTCTTCCCCGTAGAGTCCGCGCTGCTTGAAGGGAGCGACTCGCCGAAAAAGGACAACAGGAAATTCACAGAGGCGAAAGAGCGGTACGACATACTTCTGGAACAGAAAAAAGCAAACCCCTACTTCACCCCATGCATGGACCGTTCCATGGGAATTCTCACCGAACAGGTCATTCAGCTTCAGCAGAAAGCCTCATTCATGCCCCGTGAAGGGAGCCGGAAAGTGTTCATCATTTCGCAGGCCGACCGCCTGCACCCCTCTGCAGCCAACAAGCTTCTCAAGCTGCTAGAAGAGCCTCCGCCGCATATCCTCTTCATCCTTGTCTCCTCCAGACCCGAATCGCTCCTCCCGACAATCCGCTCCCGATGTCAGGAAATCATATTCCAGCGCATACCCGAAAGAGAGCTCCGTTCATGGATGGAAGAGCAGAGAACCGACATTGCACCAGACGAGAGGGAAAGCATTGTCAAAGCATCACGGGGAAGTCTTCGCCGGGCATGGGAACTGATGCTGAACCGCATGGAACCGGGTTTTGAACCCGCAGAAAAGGCCATCCGGACAAAAGCCCTCGACTACCTGCGCAGTATCCTGATGGCCGGCCACTTCCACAAAGCCATTCTCAGCGCTGAAGAGCAGACAAAAAACCTTTCCCGGCAGGAGCTGATACTCTTCATATCATCAATACTCCTCTTTCTTCAGGATGCCATGCATCGAAGCATCAATCCCGCCTTTGCAAACCTCAACAACCCCGACATCGCCGATGCTGTCGACAGGTTTGCCCGCAACTTCCCCAACCCCGACCTGATGGCCATCTCCACCCTTGCCGAAGAATCCATCCGCTCGCTCGAACGAAACGCCGGCAGCCTGCTCGTCATGGCAGCATTCACCAGCCAACTCCGCCCGCTCATCAAGAAAAACCAGGAAAACTAGGGGACGTTGTTGAATATCGTGAATAAGTCCTCGGGACTTATTCACGATATTCAACAACGTCCCCTACTACAGCTCCCGCGGGTAATTTTGTAGCGAACGGGCCTGGCCTGCTTCCATCACAACCGTATCTTCAATGCGTACTCCGAATTTTCCTTCAAGGTAGATTCCCGGTTCAATGGTGAACACCATCCCCTCCTGAAGCACCGTCTCGCCTTTGGGGCTGATGTGAAGCCCCTCATGCACTTCCAGACCGATACCATGACCGAGACCGTGACCAAAAGCATCCCCATATCCATGACCGGCAATAAAGGAACGAACAATACCATCAAGTTCACTGGCCCGCATCCCGCATCGGGCAGAGCGGACACCAAGCTGCTGGGCCTCAAGGACAATCCCATAGACCTCTTTGGCTTCAGCACAAACGGGCCCCAGTCCCACCGTGCGGGTCTGGTCGGAGGCATAGCCATCCACCATACAACCCATGTCAATCACAATGAGCGCACCCGGCTCAAAATGGGCATCGGAAGGCTGTGCATGCGGCATGGCTCCCCGGGGACCGGAAGCGACGATAGGGTCGAATGAATCCTTCTGGGCACCCAGTTTCCGATGACGGCATGATATTTCAGCCGCAATATCACATTCACTCATCGAGGAGGAAATCATCGGAATAACTTCGCCAAGAACCTGGCAGCTGATATCTGCCGCCCGCTGCATCAAGAGCAGTTCCCCGGGACTCTTTATCATCCTGAACTCATCAAAAAAACCATCAACAGGCACTACCCTGCACCGCTCATCCACCGCTGCAATAATGCGTGTGGCCTCATGCCAGCTTACCCTGTCGGACTGAAGCGCCACACATCCACCCAAAGGATAACGACCGGAGTGAAGTGCCGCAACAAACCCCTCAGCATCAATAACCGGTTCGACAACCCTCACCTCATCCCGTGCCTGCACCCGATACCTTGAATCGGTAAAAAGCCAGCTGGCGCGGGGGGTAAGAAGCAATCGGGCACTTGAACCACTGAACCCTGTCAGCCAGCGGATGGAAGGAAGATCAGTCACCACAAAAGCGTCAAAACCAAGGGAATCCATTTTCAGGAGAACCCGTTCAAGTGAGGCTCGCTGCCAGGCCTCTCTGTCAGAAATGCTCATAAAAAATCATTGAAATTATTTACTGAATAAACAGGTTCTGCTCCCATGGAGCCATTGCAAGCTGAAGTATTCTTCTTATTATTAANGATTTACGAATATTTCCTCTCATTTACCAAAAACTCAGCTGCATGGCGCATACGGAAATACTTGACACCCTTCAACAGGGATCGAAGCTTTCAAAGCCCGAGATGAAACGCTGCATGGACGCAATCATGGACGGCGCCATTCCCGATACAGCCATTGCCACTATTCTCACACTCCTGCAGAAAAATGGCATCAGTGCCGATGAAATTGCCGGTGCGCGGGAAAGCCTCATAGAGAGAGCAACCCCCATAACGCTTGATGAAAGGGCCGTCGACACCTGCGGCACAGGTGGAGACAGTGCCGGAACCTTCAATATTTCCACAGCTGCTGCCCTTATTGCAAATGCAGCCGGTGTCAGCATAGCCAAACACGGAAACCGCTCCGTTACCAGCCAATGCGGCAGCGCCGATGTGCTTGAAGCACTCGGCCTGCCGATAGAGCTTCACCCGGAAGCAACCACGGCTCTCTATCGGCAGACAGGATTTGCTTTTCTCTATGCACCGCTCTACCATCCCGCCATGAAAAAGGTTGCCCCGATACGCAAGAGCCTGGGCATAAGAACCATTTTCAACATTCTGGGGCCCCTGCTCAACCCCGCCCGCGTCAAACGACAACTTGTAGGGGTTTTTGAGCCCTCCCTCATGGAGCTCTATGCGGAAGCTCTGCGCCAGTCAGGCTGCAGCCATGCCCTCATTGTTCATGGTGAAACCGAGAGCGGTCTTCCGCTTGATGAAGCAAGCGTCTCCGGCAGAACTCATATCATTGAACTGCAGAACAATGTTACCTGCCGCCACACCACCAAACCAACCGACTTTCACCTCCAGCAGTGGCCGATAGCCGACCTTGCAGGAGGAACCCGCGAGGAGAACGCCCTCCTCATAACCAGACTGCTTGAGGGCAAAGCCACCCAGGCGCAGCGGGAAGCCGCACTCTTCGCGGCTGCAATAGCATGCTATGTATCAGGAAACGCCAACTGCATTGACGAAGGGATCTGCATGGCAAAAGAGGCGCTCGCAGAGAGGCGTGCGCTCAGAAACCTTGAAGCAATCATTGAAATAAGCCGTGATCTTGAAAGGAAGTACGGCACCGGAAAGAACTAAAGGCTTACATTTTTTTTCAAAAAACTTGTATACTGTTCTTCACATTTTCGAGTGCCCCGAACCCCTTAAGCGAGAAGCGGGAAGAATTCGCCCATGAACGGACAGACCAGGCCAAACACCGACATATCACCCGGCATCGGCGAAACACTCCGCCGGTCGGGCGTTGACGACTCGCGCCGGAAAGCGATAGCAGCGGCTCTGGGCAATGTCAACCGTCCGGGGTTCCGAATAGAACCCTCTGCCATTCTGCCACTCATGAAACCAGTCACCTGGTTTCCCCCGATGTGGGCGTTTGCCTGTGGGGTCGTTTCAACAGGCGAACCCGTTCTGGAAAACTGGTCCGTACTGCTCAGGGGGGTCATTCTTGCCGGGCCACTCATGTGCGCCATGTCGCAGACCATGAACGACTATTTCGACCGCGAGGTTGATGCCATCAATGAGCCCGAACGACCCATTCCCTCCGGAAAAATATCCAAATCAGCCAGCTGGCTGATCACCTTCAGCCTTATTATCACCGGATTTCTGGTTGCACTCTCCATTCACCCCTATGTCATGGCTATTGCTTTTGTTGGGGTTCTCATGTCGCACGCATACTCCGGCCCGCCTTTCAGGGCAAAACGAAACGGCTGGTATGGCAATCTTATTGTCGGTCTTGCATATGAAGGTGTAGCCTGGCTGACAGGAAGCTTCGCCATAACTCAGGGCGTTCCCTCAACAGAAACCATAGCGCTGGCAATCATTTTCTCTCTCGGTGCACACGGAATCATGACACTGAATGACTTCAAATCTGTCGTGGGCGACAAAATCCGTAAAGTCGCCTCAATACCGGTACAGCTCGGTGAAAAAAACGCAGCCATACTGGCATCTGTCATCATGGATGCCGCACAGCTTGGAGCCATTGCAATCCTGCTCGCCAAAGGCTCCTCACTCATGGCCATTCTTGCATCACTTCTGCTTCTGGCGCAGCTGCCAATGCAGAAAATCCTCATAAACAATCCCCGTGAAAAAGCGGTATGGTATAATGCCTTCGGCACTCTTCTCTATGTCCTCTCCATGATGGTTGCGGCAGTCGGCATCCGGCCCTGAAAAACATTGCATTTCTCCTTTAGAAAACTATTTGTATATTCAGGTTGATTTTTTTAACACCAAGAGCCCGAATCATGTCCAAAGTCTGTGTACTGACCGGTAAAAGACCTAAGTACGGAAATACAGTATCGCACGCCAACAACCATCGCCGCACCCGTTTTGAGCCAAACCTCCACACCAAGAGGATATGGATTGAAGAGGAAAAGCGCTGGGCGAAGGTAAAGCTTTCCGCCAAAGCCATGAGAATCATTGCAAAAACCGGAACAGGCGAACTCGCAAAATTGCTGAAGTAATCAGCCGGCCCGGAACAGAACCATTTTATTGTCTCAACAGTACAGCAAAGGCTCAATCACAAACGGTTGGGCCTTTTTTTTCGATGGAGAAAAAAGTCACCATATATACCGATGGAGCCTGCAGCGGCAATCCCGGTCCCGGCGGATGGGGCGCGATGCTCATGTACGGGAAAACCGTCCGTGAAATTTCAGGCGGAGCTCCAGCCACAACAAACAACCGGATGGAGCTGTCGGCGGCAATAGAGGCGCTTCAGGCACTCAAAGAGCCCTGTACGGTAGACCTTTACAGCGATTCAAGCTATCTGGTCAACGCAATCAATGAAGGGTGGCTGAAGCGATGGACTGCCAACAGATGGAAAACCGCAGCAAAGAAGACTGTTGAAAACATCGACCTCTGGCAGAAAATCCTTGAATTGACCGACCGCCACCGGGTAAGGTTCCATAAAGTCAAAGGGCACAGCGACAACCCCTACAACAACCGCTGCGACGAACTTGCCCGACTGGCTGTCAGAAAGAAACCCTAAAACAGGATCGGGCACATGATGGGCACAGAGGCAGAAGAAGGCCGGAAGACAACAGGCGGCTCACTGAAAAAGGGATCAGGACTCCTGATGATGATCAGCGTCATCGGATTTGTGTTTTTCCTCACTGTTGTCGCCTGGATCAACTGGCCCAAAACCCGGATCGCCCCCGAACCGCTTTCAGCCGAACAGCACAGCCTTATCAACCGGATTCCCGGCAACTCTGACGCCATCATCTACCTCGGGATGAAAGAGATCCGCCGCAGCCGCTTCTGGCAGGAAGTGCTGCCCGACTCACTGAAAACCATCCCTCTCTTCCAGCCTCCGGGAAAGCTCAACCTGCTGCTGAAGGCCGCGTCAGTCAACCCCGCGACCGACATTGACGCCCTTCTCATGAGTTTCCGCCGTCAGGGCTACAGGGACCAGAATTTTCTTGCCGTTGCCAACGGCCCGGTGGCAGGAAAAATCAGCGACCGGCTGCTCAAGAGAAGCGGGACCTCCATCACTTTGAAAGGGTACGCCTGCTACAGACTTGACAGCACCCTCTGGCTCAGCCGTTCTGCACCCGATGAAATCATCCTTGCCGGCAGCCAGGCAATGCTGGAAGGTTTTCTTGCCCCCAGTGGAAGCTTTTTCCAACGCGACAGTCTTGCTGTTGCCATGATGCAGAAAGCGGTCTACAAATCACACCTCTGGTTCGCCCTGCCCTCAGCGGCGTGGACCTCAAGCGCCCTTGAAAGTCTGACCTCGCAGAACAGCGATGTGAACTCCCTTGGCAATCTGAACAGGATACAGCACCTCGCTCTTTCCGTCAGATTCAATGAGGGAATTGAAGCCGAAAGCGAATGGGTCTACGGCACCCGCCGGGCCGCATGGTTCGCTTCAACATTCCTGTGGGGGGCACTGAAGCTCTCTGGACTCTCGGAGGAGCGAAGCACTCCTGAAATCCGCAATCTGCTTGAAAGAATCCGGATTCAGCAGAACCTTGAATCGGTAATCATCCATACGAAGCTGCCTCTGGAAATCTTCACGCGCCAGAAGGAAGAGCGCTGAGAAAACAGAGCCGTCTATCCTTCCACACCACCTCTCCACCGCCCTCAAGCATCACCCTTCTGCCCGGCTGGGTAGTGAGCAGGTCAACCAGACGCTGGAGAAGAACAGCGTCGACAGAGTATCCATGTTCACGAAGAGCCCGCTTCAGCACCTCCTTCTGCTCAAACACAGTCAATGTTTTCAGGGCGGCGACATCCAGCCACCCCTGAGCCGGCTGTAAACCGGGCTCCCGCTCAATCAGGCCGTCCATGGCAGACTCAAGAAACTCTTCAAGCTCCCCCGACTGCTCCGAAAGGCGCTGCAGCGAAGGCATCAGCTTGTCCGGAAACCGCTCAAGAAGCAGCGGAATGACCCTGTTCCGGATGAAGTTACGGTCATGAGAGTCACTCTCATTGCTTCGGTCAATCCGGTATCTCATCCCCTTCTCCCTGAGATAGCCAAGAATGTCGGCCTTGTGAAGAAGCAGCATCGGCCTGATGATTGAGCCATGTCGGGACCGGATGCCCCGCAGTGAAGGCTGCGAGGTACCGCGGAACAGGTTGAAAAGAATGGTTTCGGCGTTGTCGGCAACATGATGACCGGTAGCAACCTTCGTAAAACCCTCACTCTTCATCAGACGCCCGAAATAGTCATACCGCAGAGTCCTGGCACTCTCCTCAATTGACAGACGGTGCTCCCGACAGTACAGCTCCGTATCAAACCGCGCTACGAAGCACTCCAGCCCGAGCCGCCGGCAGGCCTCCCTGACAAACGCTTCATCGGCAAGACTATCAGGACCCCGAAGTCCAAAATTGCAATGCGCAACCCCGAGGCGGCAATGCAGAACCGGCTGGACAGCAAGAAAAAGAGAGAGCAGTGCCATGGAGTCCGGCCCCCCTGATACGGCAACAAGAAGCGGTTCGCCGTCCATCACAAGGCGTCGTACCCTGATCTGCTCGAGAAACTGTTTTTCAAGTCTGTTCACGCAGCCATAAATTTATACGATTTTCCCTCTGAATGTCCTCAGGCAAGAGAACCATTCAGAGGCTTTGAAACACAATATACATAATGCCCTCAGAACCATCTTTACCCCCTCATCGGCACGCAGCCTGTTTTTTCCCTAAAGGATAAATCACTATCATTGGTTCAGAAATCAATTACGACACATTATTCTTCAGGGCACAAATGTTCACACCCTACGGCAGGAGCACGCTTGTAAAACTGGCAGCAGTTTCAGTCGGCACTCTCCTTTTCTCCATCCTCCTTCCTCTTCAGGCAGCCATACCGGTTGGCTCAGCTGCAGCGATTTTCCTCATCTTTTCTCTCTGGTTCTTCCGTGACCCCAACCGCTCCCTTCCCCCCGGAAAAGGGATTGTCATCGCTCCGGCCGACGGCACCGTCATGAGCATCAAAGCATGCTCCCACCCGTTTACAGGCAACGGCTCCTCCATCATCAGCATATTCATGTCTCCCCTCAATGTGCATGTCAACCGAATACCTGTCACCGGAACAGTCACTCTCCTGCAGCACCACCCGGGCTCCTTCAGCATGGCATTCGACGAGAAAAGCGGAGAGGAAAACGAACGGATGGAAATTGGCATTGAATCAAACGGCATGAAACTCCACTTCACACAGGTGGCGGGATTTCTGGCACGGCGCATAGTCTGCCCTCTCTCTTTGAACGAACCGGTCACGGCCGGCAAACGGTTCGGCATGATCAAATTCGGTTCACGGGTCGACATCGTCATTCCAGCCGGATGGTTGCCCGAAGTAGAGCGGGGAGCAAAAACCCGGGCCGGAGAGACCATCATCGCACGCCTGGCAACCACAGCGGGAAACGGGTGAAGGAAATATTCTTGCTTTAAGCACCCCTATTGAGTATATAAGTATCAGGCAATAGAGTGCAATCATATTTTCAACTTATGGAGGAGGTACATCGATGTTTGGACTAGGAGGACAGGAACTCATTCTCATTCTGCTGATTATTCTCCTGCTGTTTGGCGCCAAGAAACTCCCCGAACTTGCAAAAGGGCTCGGACGGGGGATGAAAGAGTTCAAAAAGGCACAGACAGAGATAGAGGAGGAGTTCAACAACGCCATTGAAGATACTCCGGCACAAAAGAAAGAGACCATCAAGGATAAGGAATAACGCCCCGGAACCTCAAAAAAAACCGACACCCTGTTTTTTGAGAGAATGCGCCATTCACTCCCACTGTTGCCAGCCACATGCTATCAAGCCTTTACATCAGAAACTTCGCACTGATTGAAGAGCTGACCATTGCGTTTCAGCCCGGACTCACCGTCATAACAGGCGAAACCGGTGCCGGCAAATCCATCATCATTGGTGCTCTCGGCCTTGTTCTTGGCGACCGCTCCAGCAGTGAAATGGTCCGCACCGATGCAACCAAAGCAGTCATTGAAGCAATCTTCCGGAACAACATCCCTTTTTCCGCCCAAAAGCTTCTCCAGTCTGCAGAGATAGACCCGGGAGCGGAACTCATCATCCGCAGGGAGCTCTCGGCAACAGGCCAGTCGCGATGTTTCATCAACGACACACCCTGCACCCTCACCCTCCTCAAACAGGTTGGCGAACTGCTCATCGACCTCCATGGCCAGCACGAACACCAGCTGCTCCTCCAGTCGAGAACCCATGAAACGCTGCTTGATGCATTTGCCGGAACAGCATCCGATGCCGAAACCTGCAGAGCACAGAAAGAGGAAATCCGGCTTATCCAAAAAAAGCTCAACACGCTCAGAAACAATGCGGAAGCCCTCGCCGAAAAACGCGATCTGCTCGATTTTCAGTATCGGGAACTCAGCGAAACAGGGATGCAGGAAGGGGAATATGAGGAACTGCAGCAGCAGATTTCGCTCCTGGAAAACGCCGAAACCCTTGCCGAACTCTGCTCTTCACTCAACTCACTCCTTTACGACGCCGACAACGCCATCTACCCGTCACTCGGTTCAGCCTCAAAACTCACAGAAAAACTCGCAGCCATTGACCCACGGTTCAATGAAATGATTGAACAGGCAAGAATTGCCACTGACAGCGTTGATGAACTCTACCGCTTCAGCCGAAGCTACAGTGCGGGCATTGATCACAACCCGGTCCTGCTCGACTCCCTTCGCGAACGCCACCACCTCATCGGCCGCATCGCAAAAAAATATGCAGTCCCTCCTGACGAAATTCCCCGCCTCGCCCTTGAGCTTGAAAGGCAGCTGAATGCAGACGAAGGAGGGGAAGATTCCCTCCAGAGAACAGAAGCCTCACTGACCACCCTGCGCAGAAAACTCTCACAAACAGCGTTTGAGCTCTCCCAAAAACGAAAGGAAGCGGCAAAGCGGCTGGAGATTTCTGTAAAGGAGCAGCTCTCTCTGCTCGGCATACCCCGCGCACTCTTCATTGTCAGCTTCACCCACACACCCGACCCGGAAGGAGACATCACAATAGAGGGCGTTACCTACGGCACTCAGGGTTGCGGTTATGACAGCATTGAATTTCTCATATCGGCAAATCCCGGCGAAAAACCCCGTCCGCTCGTCAAAGTGGCATCGGGCGGTGAAATTTCACGCGTCATGCTTGCCATGAAAAGCGCTCTGGCAACCAATGCCGACCTTCCCATTCTCATCTTCGACGAAATCGACACCGGAATAAGCGGCCGTATTGCCGATGCCGTGGGCAGAAACATCAAAAGCCTCTCAAGCCTGCACCAGATTGTGGCCATCACCCACCTGCCACAGATTGCCGCCATGGGCGACAGCCACCTGCGTGTCCACAAGGAGGTGGAAAACAGCCGGACACTCACAAAGGTGAGCAGAATTGAGGGAGCCGAAAGGCTTGAAGCTATCGCAGCCCTCATCAGCGGGGAACACCGCTCTGCTTCCTCGCTCAGCCTTGCCGGGGAACTTGTTGAGGCAGCAGCAACAATTAAGCCCCCTTCCGTTTAGAAAATCCGGAAGATTGCCTTATTATGCCTACGCATATCCGACTACCTCTAAACCGGAAACAGAAAGAATGTCCAATCAAGACCTCAAAGGCAGTGCTGTAGCGCTGGTAACACCCTTCAGAGAAGATTTTTCCATTGATACCGATGCCCTGAAACAACTGGTGCATTTTCATGCCGAAGCCGGCACAGACATCATCATACCATGCGGCACAACAGGCGAATCACCAACCCTCAACCCTGAGGAGCAGGCCGACATCATCCGCATCGTCAAAGATGAGGCAAAAGGAAAAATGCTCGTGGCAGCAGGGGCAGGAACCAATTCAACCCGTTCAGCAGTAACGCTTGCCAAAAACGCCGAGGATGCCGGAGCCGAAGCCATTCTCTCCGTTGCCCCATACTACAGCAAACCTTCACAGGAGGGCATCTACCAGCACTACCGCCATATTGCCGAAGCAGTATCGGTGCCCATCATCATCTACAATGTTCCGGGACGCACAGGCTGCAATGTCAGCGCAGAGACCATTCTGCGGCTCGCTGGCGACTTCAGCAATATTGCCGCAGTAAAAGAAGCATCCGACAACTTCACGCAGATTGCCGACCTTCTTGATGGGCGCCCCGAACACTTCTCGGTACTCACCGGCGAAGACACGCTTATTCTGCCATTCATGGCAATGGGAGGAGATGGGGTCATTTCAGTTGCGGCAAACCAGGTTCCCGCAGCCGTAAAGCAGCTGGTGGACAGCGCTGCAGCAGGAAACCTTGAAGAGGCGCGCCGGATAAGCAGGACCTACCGCAACCTCTTCAGACTCAACTTCATTGAAAGCAATCCGGCACCGATCAAATGCGCTCTTGCCATGATGGGCATGATCAAAGAGGTATACCGCCTTCCGATGACACCGGTTTCAGAGGAGAGCCGCAGGCAGCTCTCCCTTGAAATGAGCGCTCTGGGGCTTATCTAAAACGAGCTGAGGAGAAGGGCAAAACGATCCATCTCCTCTTTTGTTCTTTTTTCCGTCACAGAAACAAGCAGCCCCTCATCTCCAAAAACAGAGAGGTCAATGCCGGCAAATATCCCCTCTTCAAGCATCCTCTCCACAATCACCGCCGGATGGACGGGTGTATTGAGCACGAATTCACGGAAAAACGGGGCGCTGAAACGGAGCGAATATCCGGGAATCTCCACAATCCTTGCCGCAAGATAGTGGGCCCTCTCAAGAGACTGCCCCGCAACTTCCTGCATTCCCTGCCGTCCGAGAAGGGAAAGATAGACTGCCGCCTGCAGTGCATTGAGCGCCTGATTGGTACAGATGTTTGAAGTTGCCTTCTCCCGCCGGATATGCTGCTCCCGGGTCTGAAGCGTCAGAATGAAGCCGTCGCGTCCATCGCGATCCTTCGTCATGCCGACGAGACGCCCCGGAATTTTGCGCACAAACTTTTCACGGACAGTAAAGATTCCGAGATAGGGGCCGCCAAAACTCTGCGCACTTCCAAGAGGCTGACCTTCACCAACCGCAATGTCTGCACCGTATGCTCCGGGCGCCTCAAGCACGCCCAATGAATGCGGGTCTGCTGAAACAATAAACAGTGCTCCGGCCTCACGGGCTATGGCGCCGATTGCCTCAACATCCTCCAGGCAGCCGTAAAAATTCGGCTGTTGCACAATCACGGCAGCTACTGTGCCATCAACCATGCCGCGAAGGCTGGCAATGGAACCCACACCCTCCTCAACACTGTTCTGAACCACCGGTGAGTGGCCTGCCGCGCCAAGATAGGTGGAAAGCACCGAACTGTTCCACGGGTGCAGTTGCCCGGCAACCACAATCCGCTCTTTTCCGGTCACATTCATCGCCATCAGGGCGGCTTCAGCAAGAGCTGTTGCACCGTCGTACATTGAAGCGTTGGCCACATCCATACCGTAGAGGCGGCAGATGAGGCTCTGATACTCGTAGATTGCCTGCAGGGTCCCCTGTGAAACCTCTGCCTGATACGGGGTATAGGCGGTGTAGAACTCGCTTCGGGACACAATGGCCCTGATTGCCGAAGGGATGAACTGGTCATATGCCCCGCCACCGAGAAAACTGACATAACCCGCAGTACTGCGGTTTCGTGCGGCAAGTGACTCAAGCTGACGGCGCACCGCCATTTCATCAAGAGCGGGAGCGAGATCAAGCGATTTTTTCAGACGAATCTCTTCAGGAATGTCGGCAATAAGGTCATTGAACGATGCCGCGCCGGCAGCAGCAAGCATCTCTGCTCTATCGGAGTCAGTATTGATTATGAATGGCATTCCCGGCTACCCCCCTATCATCTCGGTGTAGGCGGCGGCATCCATGAGTGCATCAAGAGATGAAGGGTCAGCAACCTTCATCTTCACCATCCACCCCTCACCGTAAGGGTCCTGGTTCACGGTCTCAGCCGCATCAAGAACCCCATTGAGCTCAAGAATGGTGCCTGCCACCGGAGCGAACAGGTCAGCAACAGTCTTGACCGCTTCAACCGTACCGAAAATCTCCTGTTCACCAAGAACAGTCCCTTCCGGCTTCAGCTCGACAAACACAATGTCGCCAAGCTCCGACTGGGCAAAATCGGTAATGCCTACAAGCGCTGTGGCTCCATCTGCAAGCAATTTGACCCATTCATGGTCTTTAGTATAGCGAAGATCTCCAGGGACATTCATGGCAGGTAAAAGAAAAAGTGTTCACAAAAGGGGAAAAACCCTATCCGTTGACTGTAAAAGAAGGTACTATTTTTCTGATTTTTTTGAAAAAGCCAAACACCGCCTTGAGCAACCCTGATGCATATCACTGGAGAGCGCCCCGGAAACGCCCTACAGCAGACGCTGGCGCATCACCTCATAGAGCACTACTCCGGCAGTCACACTCACATTGAGCGACTCCACGCAGCCAGCCATGGGAATACGGAGGGTTTCATCACAATACTCCATTGCCTCCGGAGCAAGTCCCGAACCCTCGGCACCAAGCACAATAGCGGTTGGCAGCCGGAAGTCGGCATCGGTATAGTTGGTTTCCGCCTCCATGTCGGTGGCAATAACCCTGATGCCGTTTGCATGGAGAAACTCAAGGCTGCGCACCAGACTTTTCACCTTCGCAACCCTCATATGGGAAAGCGCACCGGCCGAAGCCTTATGGACAACCGCATTGACAGGAGCACCCTTCCCCTCCACAAGCACCACACCATCAGCAGCAACTGCCTCTGCTGTCCGGATGATGGCGCCGATATTGTGCGGATCGTCAAGCCCCTGAAGAACAACAAGAAGAGGAGCCGTGTTGCGGGGAACGGAAAGGAGCTCCTCAATGGTATAATAGGTAACAGTACTGATAAGGGCGCATACCCCTTGATGTTTTGTTGTTCCGGCTATGAGTGAGAGTTTTTCAAGACGGGCTTTTCCCGTGATGAGTTTTTGACGGCGGGCAGTAATGAGAATCTCTTTAAGCTTGGGGTGGGTGGTGTTGAACTGGAAATAAATTTTCTCGATGCTGCCGGGTTTTTCACGCAGAAGTTCAAGAACCGCATTGCGTCCATAAACAATATTTTCCTGATCAACAGCTCCTTCCATCCGTTCCTCCTCTACCTAAATGTTTTAAAAACCTTAACGCCCCTGCCCCTCAACCCTCTATGACCGGGGGGGCTGTCCATTGCCGCTACCTGAATGTAATTTAAATTGAGCAATATGGATTTTTTTTCTATCTTACCAGTCGCCTCGACTCTCTCGTGATACAGCTTTACCGTGATTTCCCTATGCGGTTCTGACTATCTGCATCATGCATTTGCATCTGCACATACCTTTCATCAATACCAATCCAGTGACTGCCAGTATGAGCCGGACTTATAAAACAATGGAAGGGAATGAAGCTCTCGCGCACATTTCCTATCGCACCAGCGAAGTAATCTGTATCTATCCTATCACACCGGCCTCACCCATGGGTGAATACTCGGACGCATGGGCAGCCGATGGCGTAAAAAATCTCTGGGGCACCGTTCCCAGAATTGATGAACTCCAAAGTGAGGCAGGCGCCGCGGCGGCGGTTCACGGAGCCCTGCAGACCGGTGCCCTGACCACCACTTTCACGGCAGCTCAGGGACTGCTCCTGATGATTCCGAACATGTACAAAATAGCCGGCGAGCTCTCTCCCTGCGTCCTGCATGTTTCAGCCCGCTCACTGGCAGCACAGGGACTCTCCATTTTCGGCGACCACAGCGATGTCATGTCGGTCCGTGGCACAGGTTTCTCCCTGCTCGCATCAAGCTCGGTTCAGGAGGTCATGGACATGGCCCTTATTTCTGCAGCAGCCACTCTTGAGTCGCGGGTGCCGATCATGCACTTTTTTGACGGCTTCAGAACCTCACACGAAATCGCAAAAATCGAGGTTGTTCCCGATGAAGTCATCCGTGAAATGATCAGCGACGATCAGGTCATCGCACACCGCAAACGCGCAATGACCCCCGACGCCCCGACCATCCGCGGCACATCCCAGAACCCCGACACCTATTTTCAGGGCCGTGAAACCGTCAACACATACTACGATGCTGCCCCGTCCATCACCCAGAAGATGATGGACAAGTTCGGTGAGCTGACCGGACGCAGCTACAAAGTGTACCAATATTACGGAGCACCCGACGCTGAAAGGGTTGTAGTCCTCATGGGCTCTGGCGTTGAAACCGTCCGGGAAACTGTTGAATACCTGAACAAAAACGGCGAAAAGGTTGGCGTTGTCAATGTCCGCCTCTATCGTCCTTTCGATATCAAACGCTTTCTTGCCGCCTTCCCCGCCACCGTCAAATCGGTTTCTGTGCTCGACCGCCTCAAGGAACCCGGAAGCGCCGGTGAACCGCTCTATCTCGACACCGTCAACGCCTTCATTGAAGGAGTGGCGGGCGGCTACCGCAAAACCATGCCAGCCCTCACCGGTGGCCGTTACGGACTCTCATCAAAAGAGTTCACCCCGGCAATGGTCAAAGCGGTATTCGACAACATGGCTTCTGCTGCGCCGAAAAACCATTTCACCGTCGGCATTACCGACGATGTCACCAACCTGAGCCTTGAGTTCGACAGGAACTTCTCCATCGAACCCGACGAGATGTTCCGGGCCCTTTTCTACGGCCTCGGCTCTGACGGTACGGTCGGTGCCAACAAGAACAGCATCAAGATCATCGGCGAAAACACCCCGAACTATGCACAGGGCTACTTTGTCTATGACTCGAAAAAGGCCGGCTCCATCACAACCTCGCACCTCCGGTTCGGACCAAAGGAGATCCACTCGACCTACCTGGTCAGTGAGGCCCAGTTCATCGGCTGCCACCACTGGATTTTCCTGGAGATGATCAATCTGGTGAAGAACCTGAAAAAAGGCGGCACACTGCTCCTCAACTCGCACTATGCGCCCGAAGAGATCTGGGACAACCTGCCCCGTCTGGTCCAGGAGCATCTGATCCGCAAAGAGGCGAAGCTCTATACCATTGACGCTTACGAGGTTGCACAGGGTAGCGGGATGGGACAGCGCATCAACACCATCATGCAGGCCTGCTTCTTTGCCATATCGGGTGTACTGCCCCGCCAGGAAGCCATTGAAAAAATCAAGGACGCAATCAGAGCCACCTACGGCAAGAAAGGCGATGAGGTTGTCCGCCAGAATATCCAGGCCGTCGACGACACACTGGCAAACCTGCACGAAGTTGCAATCGGCACTGTTGCCGACAGCACGAAAAAGCTGCGCGATCCGATTGTCGGTGAAGCACCCGAGTTTGTCTGCAATGTGCTCGCCCGCATCATTTCCGGAGAGGGTGACGACATTCCTGTCAGCAATCTCCCCGCAGACGGTGTTTACCCTGTTGGAACCGCAAAATTCGAAAAGCGGAATCTTGCATCTGAAATTCCCGTCTGGGAATCGGATCTCTGCATCGAATGCGGCAAATGCGCAATGGTATGCCCCCATGCGGCAATCCGTGCAAAGGTATACGATCCTAAATTTCTTGAGAATGCCCCCCGCACCTTCAAGTCCATAGAGGCGAAAGGGACCAGCTGGGCGGGAATGAAGTATACCATCCAGGTTGCACCGGAAGACTGCACCGGATGCAGAATCTGCGCAAACATCTGCCCGGCCAGAGATAAGGCAGACCCGGAACGCAAGGCACTTGTCATGCAGCCGCAGGAGCCGCTCCGTGAGACAGAGGTCGACAACTGGAACTTCTACCTGAACATTCCCGAATTTGACCGGACGAAAATCAATACCCGCCTCATCAAGGAGCAGCAGCTGCAGGAACCTCTCTTTGAGTTCTCAGGAGCCTGCTCGGGCTGCGGTGAAACACCCTATGTCAAACTGATGACGCAGCTCTTCGGAGACCGCCTCGTCATTGGAAACGCCACCGGCTGCTCATCAATTTACGGAGGCAACCTTCCGACAACCCCTTACACCTGCAACGCGCAGGGGCTCGGACCAACATGGTCAAACTCGCTCTTTGAAGACACTGCAGAGTTCGCGCTCGGATTCCGCGTCTCTATCGACAAACAGCAGGAGTACGCACAGGAACTGCTTCAGCGCCTTTCCTCCACGGTCGGTGACACGCTTGTCGGCGAGATTCTCGGCGCCGTGCAAACGACAGAACCTGAAATTTTTGAACAGCGCAAACGGGTGGCAAACCTGAAAGAGAAGCTTGCCGCAGTTGATTCGGCTGATGCAAAAAACCTCCTCTCCGTAGCAGATATGCTGGTCAAAAAAAGTGTCTGGGGCGTTGGTGGAGACGGCTGGGCTTACGACATCGGTTACGGTGGTGTTGACCATGTTACCGCAGGCGACAAGAATGTCAATCTGCTGGTTCTGGATACAGAGGTCTACTCAAATACCGGAGGGCAGGCATCGAAGGCCACGCCGAAAGCTGCAATTGCGAAATTCGCAGCTGCCGGACGACCGGTCAACAAGAAGGATCTTGGGCTGATTTCAATGACCTACGGCAACGCCTATGTTGCCTCGGTTGCTCTCGGTGCACGAGATGAACAGACACTCAAGGCATTCCTTGAAGCAGAGGCATACGACGGCCCCTCCATCATCATTGCCTACTCGCACTGCATTGCTCACGGCATCACAATGGAACACGGGCTCGCCAACCAGAAAGCAGCAGTTGATTCCGGCCACTGGCTCCTGTACAGGTATAACCCTGATCGCCTGAAAGAAGGGAAAAACCCCTTGCAGCTTGATTCCAAAAAGCCGAAAATCCCGGTAGCGGACTTCCTGAACATGGAGAACCGCTTCCGCATGCTCAAGAAAAGCCATCCGGAGGTTGCCGAACAGTACTTTGCGGAAATCCAGAAAGCGGTTGACGCACGCTGGTCCCATTACGAGTATCTGGCAGCAAGAACCTTCAGCTGAGAAGAGCTTCGTTCATAAGGAAAAGAAAAACGGCAGGTATTTCTGCCGTTTTTCTTTTTCCCTCCCACCTTTCTCTCAGGGGGTCTGTTCCATAAGCGACTGCGCTTTCCTCTGCATTTCCCCGGCTTTTTCAGGATTATCAAGCTTCAGATAGAGAGCGCCGAGATGGCTGAAAATCTCCGCCTCACCCGGCTCAAGAACCGCGGCTTTTTCAAGGACACTGAGAGCAGAACGGTACTCTCCCTGCAGATAGAGAATCCACCCGAGAGTATCCAGATAGACGCCGCTATGCGGTTCGCCTGCCACCGCCGTTTCAGCAAGCTCACGGGCCCTCGCCAGATCCTCCTGCAAAGAAGCAAGGGTATAGGCAAGATTGTTCATCACAAGTGCATTTGAAGGATCAAGCCTCAGCATCCTCTGATAGAGGGGAATGCTCTTTCGGGGTCTTTCCAGCTGATCATAACAAAAAGCAAGCGTACCGAGCGCCTTGAGGCGAAGTGCTCTGTGTTCCTTCTCCCTGATGGCCGGCTGCAACAGTGCACGCCGGAGCAGTCGGGCTGCATCGAGAGGACGGTCGGCCTGAAAAAGAACGAACCCCTCAAGGACACTGAAACGGAGCGTACTCTTGGAAAGACGACGACGCGCCAGACGAACCTCCCGCAGCGCATCCTCATACTGTTTCCCTGCAAGCAGGGCTCCAACAAGGTACTCGCGAAACTCCGCCTTTTCCGGCNTGATTGCGACCGCCCGTCTNAAATCCTCAGCCGCTCCCAGAGCCGCCCCCCTTGAAAGTTTTGAAAATCCCGACAGTGCCAAGGGGTCGGGGCTTTCAGGATGACGGCGAGAGAGGGCATCAAGCATTGCTGCCGAAGGCTCAAGGTAAAGCGGATCATTGGCCGCCTTTGCAAGATAGTAGCGTGCAAGCTCCAACTGTTTTTCCAGTCCCTGGAGACTCGTATCATAGTAGCGGCTGAGATCGGAAAGAAATACGGCCTGTTCTCCGCTGCGGACCGAAACATCGAGGAGAGCCAGCCATCCCGGAACAAATTCAGGTGAACGGGCAACTGCATCCCTGAAAGTTACGGCAGCCTTCTGGTAGTCACCGGTGCGGAGATACAGTTCACCCAGTGTAAGGCGGAGCCTGTCACTGCCTCCATCCTCTCCCATCATCTTCCTGATTGATGCAATAGCCTCCGGATAGCGTTCCATCCTGATTTCAAGCAGAAGCGAATGGAAACGCGCCATCTCATTGCGGGGATCGAGAGCAAGAATCTCTTCGAACACCTTCAGCGCCTCAGCAGGTTGCTGTGCGGCAAGATACTCCATTGCCAGATAGCCAAGCAGTTCCGTATTCCCGCGTTCAAGATTGCTCAACTCTCGATGCACCGCTATGGCCCGGAGGTAATCCTCCTCTTGATGGGCAATGGTGGCAAGCAGACCGAGATAGTAGCGATTCCGGGAGTTCAGCTCAACGCTCCTCTCGCTATATACTCTGGCTGAGTCCAGTGAGCCAAGTGCATGAAAGGCCCGTGCAGCGGAAAACCAGATAGCTGCACTCCCGGGCTGCTTTTCAAGCAGTTTCCGGTATCCCTGAAGGGCTCCGCTGTAATCCCCTTCAGCAGAAAGGAAAAGAGCTGCCGCAAACGCTCTCTCCGATGCCTGCCCGAGAGAATCCTCACTTCCCGGAGAGAGAGCCGAATCCTTACGCTGCAGTCCGGTACCCGCGCAGGCCGAAAGCAGAAAAACCACCATGATGCAGCCTATTCCGGTCAGCCTCATGAGCCTAAGAGAGATTCCCGTCTGCATCGAACAGTCCTCCGGTGTGCCGTGAAACGCTACCATCAGAAAAACGGAGCAGCGCCTGACGGGTGGCCACCCTGCCACGAGGAGTACGGCTCAGGTAACCCGCCTGAATAAGGTAGGGTTCATACACCTCCTCAATGGTATCCTGCTCCTCACCCACAGAAACTGCCAGAGAGGCAACACCAACAGGGCCACCGCTGAACCGGTTGACAATGGTGTCCATAATCTTTTTGTCCATATCGTCCAGCCCCTCTTCGTCAATATCAAGGCACTCAAGAGTCTTCATGGCAATCCGGCGGGAAATAACGGCAGCCTTCTCCACCTGGGCAAAATCCCTTGCCCGCCTGAGCAGACGGTTGGCAATTCTGGGAGTACCCCGTGAACGACCGGCGATTTCGGACGCTGCATCCTGATCGATGCCGATGGAAAGGATCCCGGAAGCCCTCATGACAATGCCCTCAAGAAGATCGGGAGAGTAATAGTCAAACCGGCTGTTGATGCCAAACCGGGCGCGGAGCGGGGAGGTCAGCAGCCCTGAGCGGGTTGTTGCCCCCACCAGAGTGAAAGGCTCGATTTTCAGCTGCACCGCCCGTGCAGAAGGACCGCTGTCTATCATAATATCAATGCGGAAATCCTCCATGGCCGAGTACAGGTACTCCTCCACAGCGGGCGGCATCCTGTGGATTTCATCGATAAACAGCACATCTCCCCGCTTCAGCCCCGTCAGCAGACCCGCAAGATTCCCGGCCTTGTCGAGGAGAGGTCCAGAAGTAGCCCTGATGCTGCTGCCCATTTCGGCAGCTATGATATGGGCAAGAGTGGTCTTGCCGAGTCCCGGAGGACCGGAAAGCAGCACATGATCAAGGGCCTCTTCGCGCATTCTGGCCGCCGAAATGAAGACCTTGAGATTGTCGGTCAGCCGCTGCTGACCTGTAAAGTCCTCCATCCGGGCGGGGCGTATCTGCTCCTCGATTCTGACTTCGGCGGCATCGGCCGGAGTGGTAAGCAGTTCAATTTTCAAGGGCTTTGGGTGTTCAGAGCTTGATTCTGGGATCAACAACAGCATAAAGCACATCTGCCAGCAGGTTGCCGAAAACAATCAGCGTCCCGGAAATAAAAGTATTGGCGATAATCAGAGGGTAGTCCCGTGCAAAGATAGCCTCCACCGTCACCCGGCCCATGCCGGGAAAGGCAAAAATCACTTCAATGAACAGCGCCCCGCTGAAAATGAAGGGAAGGGAGCTGCCCATAAGGGTAATGACCGGCAAGAGAGCATTGCGCAGGGCGTGGCGCATGATAACCACCCTCTCCGGCAGTCCCTTGGCTCTGGCCGTACGGATATAGTCCTGCCGGATGACCTCGAGCATGCTGCCCCGTACATAGCGGGCAATACCAGCAGCACCGTTGATTGACAGCACCGTCACAGGCAGCACCAGATGCCAGAGCCGGTCCATGGCAAAGCCGAATGGTCCGAATCCCTCAGCTCCGATTTCATTGAGTCCCGAAGCGGGGAAAATCGGAATTTTCAGGGCGAACAGGATGATCATCATCAAAGCGAACCAGAACTCCGGCATGGAATAGAAAAACAGGGCCCCCACCGTCATGAAGCGATCAAGAAAACTGTTCTGGCGAACCGCGGAGACAACACCGATGATGATGCCGAGCATAAAATTGGCAATCAGCGTCAGAACCGCTATGGTCACAGTAATGGGCAGTGCTCCTGCAATGACATCTATCACCGGCTGCTGGGCACGACTGAAACTACGCCCGAAATCACCCTGAAGCACATTCATGAGCCACTTCAGGTACTGTACCGGAAGCGCTTCATTCAGACCATACTGCTCACGGATCTGCATGGCCACATTGGGGCTGATTCCCGGCTGGATGAAAAAAGCTGCAGGGTCGCCCGGAGCAAGCCTGATGATAAAAAAAGTAAGGGTCAGCACCCCGAATATCAGCGGCACGGCAATCAGCAGCCGCTTGAAAATATAGGTCAGCATTGCAGTCTATGGAGCAAGAGTTGCCGAAGGACGGAGCGTCCAATCATCAATATTGTAAAATACTCCGGAAATATTGAGTTCCTCACCCTGAATTCTGCCGTTAAACCCCTGAGTTTCACGGATCCAGTAGAGAAAGGTTACCGGCTGATCGCGATGCAGCAGCTCCTGATACTCCAACCAGTATGGCTTTGCCTCAAGAGGGTCCATTTTCTTCTTGGCAAGCATGCAGAGATGGTCGAGGTCCGGGTTCCGGTACCCGGTAAAATTGAACCGGCTTGTTTCAAGATCAGACCCCCACACATCCATCGGATCAATCTCCAGACCGATCGACCAGCCTGCCATCCAGGCATCAAGCCTTCGCGACTGAAGGTTCTCAAAAAAAACATTCGACTCCTGTACCTCAAGGCGGCACAGAATGCCCACTGCGCGCAGGTTCTGCTGAATAATGACGCTGGCATAGTTGCGCCGCTCATTGCCGGCATTGGTATAGAGCGAGAAACTGAACTTCCGGCCCGCCTTCTGCAGAATGCCGTCAGGTCCCGGCACCCAACCCTCCTCCCTGAGCATATCCGAGGCCTTGCGCGCATTGAAGGCATATGGAACAATCGTGTTGTTGTATGCCCATTTGAGTGAAGGGGAAATATCGCTGCTGCAAAGCTCACCATACTCCTTGAGATAACCGTCCATAATAGACTGGCGGTCTATAGCCATGGTAAGCGCCCGCCTCACCTTCGCTGAACCGAACAGTGGATGGGGCTGTATCCGACCGCTCTTCCGGTACTCATCACGATCGATGTTCGACCAGCCCACATAGTCATAGACCCGCAGGCCGACCGTCTTGATCTCAACAGGGGCTGCCGCCCTCTGGAGCCCCTCGAAATCCTGTGGCTTGATATTTTCAACCACATCCACCGCACCTGTCTGCAACTGGGCGAGGCGGACCGTATAATCAGGAACCACCCTGAAGGAGATCATGGGAATATTTCCGGGCTTGGGAAGATTGCAACGGGCACTTGACTCCAGAACCAGCTCCTGCTGCTGCTTCCAACTCTTCAACCGATAGGGACCGGCTCCCAGAGGGTTCTGGTTGAGGCTCGACTGGCGGAACTCTTCAGGTTCCACATCTTTCCAGTAATGTGCCGGTAGCGGTGTCAGGGAGGTATGAAACAGCGCAAGATACTCAGGCACCGGCTTATGGAAACGGAACACAAGCGTAGTGTCGTCTGGAGCCGTGATTGCTCTCTGAAAATCCACAGCACCATTCTCGGCTCCAACCAGTTCCGCAAGATACTGCTGACGCGGACTGGCAATAATCGGGTTGCCGTAGAGCATATAGGAAAAACGGAAATCTTCAGCTACAATCGGCATGCCATCATCCCAGAAGGCATCACTGCGGATCCGGTAGGTCAGCGTTCTGTGGTCAGGCGAAAAGGTCCAGCTCCGGGCAAGGGCGGCCTCAGGCTTTTTCGACGCCCCCGTTGCCTTCCGGAGTCGCTTTTCGAGTGCCTCATAGTTGAGAAGACCTGTCGTTGTATCAAAGGAACTCTGAAGAAGCGAAGGATAGATCAGCCCGAAAATATTGGACGATGTGACGGTAGCACCGATGACCGGGTTAAGGTAGTCGGCATCGCCGAGAGAGGTAATAACCAGAGTTGAATCCATGGCCGAAGGTCCCGAAGCACCCCCCCGTCCCCCTCCGCATCCCGTGACGGAGAGCAGAAGAAAACAAAACGCTGCCAGCCGCAAAGAAACACGGCACCCCTCAGAGAACAATCTCCCCCTCAGTTCGTTCATCATTTTTGATTACCTGTTTTATCCGGTCGGTCAGCGCCTCGGCAGCCACATAATTAGAATATCGTTTCAGGAGAACATTCAGGGCAACGACCTCAATGATCACCGTAATGTTTTTACCGGGAAAAATCGGAAGCTGTACCAGGGGAACATCAACACCCAGAACCTTTGTCGACTTCGTATCCAGCCCGAGCCGTTCATACTCCATCTCCTTGTTCCACTCAAGCAGTTCCGCCACAACCAGCACCTCTTTGACATCACGGATGGCCCGTATGCCGAAATTGGCCTTCACATCAACAACACCAAGCCCCCTGATCTCCATGAAATGATCGATAATGTTGTTGCGCGATGCAGAAAGCTGCATCGACTCGCCTTTCCGGCGGATGACAACCACATCATCGGCAACCAAACCGTGCCCCCGCTCTACAAGGTCAAGGGCAATCTCGGACTTTCCAAGCCCGCTCTTGCCAATGAGCAGCACGCCTACCCCGTACACATCAACCATTGAGCCATGGTACTGCTGATAGAGAGAAAACTGGTCGTCCAGAAAATCCGTCACCTGATAAATCGCCTTGGTCGATGAATGGCGGGTCACAAATACAGGAATTCCCTGTTCGGTGGCCATCTCAAGAAGGTCCGGCTGCAGCTTGTTGTTGCTGGTCAGAATAATGCAGGGGACCTTGAAACGAACCAGATTGTCGAATGCCTGACGGCGCTCCTCCTCTCCAAGATGGTTGAGAAAACGGGTCTCGGTATTGCCGAGAATCTGCACCCTTTTGTAGGTGAAGAGGTTGGTGAAACCCGAAAGCGCCAAGCCCGGACGATGCAGGTCGCGCTCAAAAATCCGCCGCTTCTGCTCGTCAACGCTGTTGAGGCGCCGGAGCTTGATATCATGTGTCGTGCCGATATTCTCAAAAAAATATGCGACCGTCACCGATCGCTTTTTCAGCCCTTTCTGGTCAAGACTCATGAGATCGGCATTTCAGGATGAAAAAAAATCCAACGCATCAACTTGTCCGGTTCAGTGCATTTTTTCCTTATGTTTCTGCAGCTGGCGACCCAGTGCCGAGACACAGGCGTCAATGCAGGCCTCATAAGCCGGGCCCGCGTCCTTTGCCACAAAATCATGCTGAGGCACATGCACCGTTATTTCAGCAATCTTGTTCTTTTCATAGTCATTCTTCTGATGGTCAAGAATAACATGGCTGCTCGTCATATCGGGATAGAGCCTTGCCAGTTCCTGAACAGCAGCGCGTGCATACTCATCTATGGTGCTGTGGTTGCTGGAATGGCGCAGGGTAACCTTCACATTGAGCGTTTCGCCCGTAACATCTTTTGTCATGGAACCTCCGTTGATGAATGATGATAATGAAGGAACACGGCCGGAGACAATTGAGCCTCCTGCCTCCAGTATACACTAAGCCTTCGGATGCGCCTTCCGGTATACCTCCTTCAGGCGTTCAAACGAGACATGCGTATAAATTTCCGTTGTCGACAGATTGCTGTGCCCGAGCATTTCACTGACACTCTGAAGGTCAGCGCCGCTGTTAAGGAGATGTGTTGCAAAACTATGGCGCAGAATGTGTGGATTTTTCTTTTTCTGCTCGGTCACCGGAAGAAGATATTTTCGGGTCATCCTCTGAACAAGCATGGGATAAATCTTTTTGCCTTTGTTGGTCAGAAACACATACCCGTTTCCCACCAACTCTGTCCCTCTTTTCATTCTAAAGAAGTTTCGACGGACTTCAAAATATTTTTTAAGGGCTGAAACGGCAGCAAGGCCGAGCGGTACAATCCGCTGTTTGCGTCCCTTGCCGGTCAGCTTCACAAACCCGCCGGCAAGTTCAAGATCATTATCTTGAAGCGCTGTCAGCTCAGAAATCCGAAGCCCGCATCCATACAGCAGTTCAAGTGCAGCGGCATCACGGTGGAGAACAAATGAGTCCAGAAGCCCCGCCTCTCCTTTGCGGTAACGCGCTGCAGGCACCACCGTCTCGAAGAGCTCCCGGGTCTCCGAGACGCTCAAAAACGCAGGGACACTCCGCTGATAGCGGGGCATGGAGAGCGTCTGCAACACCGAATGCCCGAGAAGCCCCCTCTCCTGCAGATAATGAAAAAAACTCCTGACCGATGCCAGCTTTCTGGCTATGGAACGGGGCTGAAGGCCTCGTCGGATGAGTTCCGCCATAAAAAACCGTATATCGGCTGCCGTCAGCAGCTGCAGGTCGTCAGGCGGGGAAAGAATGGAGAAAAACTGCCGGATATCAGTACGGTAGGCAAGAACCGTATGCTCAGAAAGGTTCCCCCGCCCTCTTCTGGCAAAAAGGAACTCCTCAAGAAAAGGCGGTTGCTTGAGGGGGTCCGGGTTGGCTGATATGGTTCGATCATCATTCATCGCAGTGGAACACAGACAAGTTCCCGTTTATTTCTAATGTAATACAGATCCCCCCCTCGCACGAGAAAGTTGTTCCACAAAGGTTTTGACGAACCGCTCTCCATGGCATCCTCATACAGGAGCGTTCCGTTTTCAACTATCCTGAGCGATGATTGCCACCCTCCATCCCTATCCGTGCGGTGCAGACCCTCAACACAGATTCCCTCCAGCAGCATCCACTCACGCCCGCCACCGCTCTGTGGATCCATTTCAGGAAGCAGCACCCCCTGACGCTGCTCCTCCGTTTCTGCTCCGCGCTGCAGGAGCAGGGCCTCTTCTGCAGCAATGTCACCCCCCTCGACCAGAGTACCCCTCAATGGATCAAGCAATGCGTAGCGCCTCTCTGGAAGTCCGGCAAAAAAAACAATCCTGTAGACAAGCAGCCCCCCCGGCGTATTGGCACTGAACACAAACTCCGGTCTGCTCCATCGCACCTCACCCTTCACAGGGTCAAAAGCCCAGATACCACGGTGCTCAGGGCTTGCGTCCTGCCAGGAATGAATGTAGACAAGCTGCTGATGCACGGTTTCAATACCGGCAAACCATCCCTCGCCGATGACAGCCCCCTGCACAGGATCAACCGCCACCCACCCGGCGACATACACCGATCCCGATAGAGGATCAATCGTAAAAAACAGCGCCTGGCGATCTTCCGCAAACCTCTTCTGCCCGACAAGCGTACCAGAAGGGGTAAAGGCAAGATGCCAAATCACAGCCCCCTCACCGCAGTCATGTATCCAACGGCTCTTCAGAATCCGGGTCATGCTCATCTCCTCAACCTGTAGATATTTACCGATACCGGCTTGCCGCTCCCGCAATGCTCCCGGGCATAGGCCTTGACGGAAAATCCATTTTCAGCAGCAAGCTCAAGAAACTGCTCAGCCATACGGCGGCGGGGATCTGCAATATAGGCAGAGCCACCGGGCTCAAGCAGCTGGTCGATGGCAGTTATGATTGGCAGCAGATTGACCCGCTCATAGAGCACATCGGCAGCCAGCAGCATCTCAAATTTCCCCGGCTGCATGACATTGCGCCAGTCAAGCCTCTGGACTCGAAGCCCGACGGCATTGGCATAGGCATTGCAGTGGATGAACCGGAGCGCTTCTGAGGAGTAATCCGTCGCAAGCACCGCTCCCCCAAGGGCAGCGGCAACAATGGAAACCACCCCGACGCCCGCTCCAAGCTCAATGGCACGCACCCCATGCATCTGCACCTCTTCACCGAGAAAAGAGGCAAGAGCGAGTGAAGAAGGCCATATTTCAGCCCAGTAGGGCATCTGCTCATCGCGGAGAAACTCCTCGGGCGTTATCCTGTCAAGCAAGGCGTAACTGTCGCTGACACTGGTAAAAAGGAACGATCTGCCGCCAAAGGAGAACGGACTCTCAGCCAGATCATATTCTCTGGCGAGAACCTCCCTGAGGGAGCGAAAATCATTGGACTCCGGTCTTGAGGACAACTGCATTGAAATGGGAAATTTTCATAAAAAAGTGACTGCGGGAATTGCCGCTGCCGGTAAAAAAGTAAACAGAACTTACTGAAAATCGCGAGGTATTTCTATTTTTGACTTGCCGGCAACAACCCTTTCAACAACCAACCAAACAATTCAGGTTCCGATGAAAAAAGAGATTCTGGAGGTCTTCGACAACACCTACCCCGACCGCAACTATACCATTGAAATCGTCAATCCGGAGTTCACCTCCGTCTGCCCGAAAACAGGCCTGCCTGATTTCGGGACCATCACCGTCCATTATGTTCCTGATCGCACCTGCGTTGAACTCAAATCACTCAAATACTATTTTCTCGAGTTCCGCAATGCAGGCATTTTCTATGAAAATATAACCAATCGGATCCTGGATGACCTTGTAGCCGCTATGCAGCCCCGTTCCATAACCGTCACCACCAAGTGGAAAGCCCGGGGAGGCATTACTGAAACAGTCACGGCAAGCCACACCGCCCAAGGCTGACGAACCCCAATCCCCCAACAGAAAAGCCCCGAAGTACTCCTTCGGGGCTTTTCCTGAATAACTGTCCGTCCTGTTGCAGGAAGAATCCGTATCAGTATTTCTCGGTCAGGAACATCATGATGTCAAGAGCCTCTTCATCGTTGATGCCGGAACCGGGATAGTCCTGCATTCGTTTGACAATGATGTCAATCTTGCCGGTTTTCTTGAACTTGGTTCTGAGAGCATCCTCAACTGAACCAAGCGTATGACACATGTTGCAGCGGGCTGTCATCAAATCACCTGCGGCTGCGAAATCGAAGCCTTCAGGGGCAGGAGGCACATTGGAAGTTGCTGCCGGCTGTGAGAGGAATGCGGAAAGCTCGTCAACCGTACGGATGTACTTTCCATCTTCAAGGGTGGTGCGTCCGGTCGTGGACAGAAGAATACCTGAAGGACGGAGCCAGAGAAGGGCAAACATCACCGCAACAATGCCAACAATGGAAAGAGGAAAACTGAGGAACCAGCGGTCACTGATGCGGGACGACATTTTGCCCAATCCCATGATGATGAGCGACGCACAGAAAATAAGCATGAACCAGCCGGTAAACGAACTGAGCGGTGTCAGCAATGAAGAGATGTTCTCTGCCGGTACCTTGAATCCTGTCAGAAACGACACCCCGAAGAACAGAATCCCCATCGCTGCTGCCCCGCCGATGGCCAGGGCGATCAGCTTGCCATTTTGTTTGTTGTCCATGACTGGTAATTAATTAGGAGTTAACGGCTTACCATAAAGTTATGAGGTAAGATACGCATAAATAGTAAAGCCGGCAAACATTAACAGCAAAAAGGGAGCCGCTGGCAGGTCACCGTTTTTTTCAACTACTCCCGGTACATCGCAAGGGAAATACGGCAGAAATAATGTAGATTCCCTCTCACACCCCAGAAACCCGAACCATGCTCACAACACTCTTTGCCGCAGCACTCATAGGCATTGACGCCATGAAAGTGACAGTTGAAATCAATGTGGCGGCAGGCCTCCCATCCTTCACCGTGGTGGGTCTGCCCGACAGCGCCATCAGAGAAAGCCGCGAGCGAATCCTCACGGCCATCCGCAACTCCGGATTCAGGCCGAAGCCAAAAAAAATCACCATCAACCTTGCCCCGGCCGACATCAGAAAAGAGGGAACCGCGTTCGATCTTCCCATCGCCATGGGGCTACTCGGTTCACATGAGCTGCTTGATGCTGACTTTGCCGGGACCCTCATCATGGGGGAACTCGCCCTTGACGGCACCGTCCGCAGAATCAACGGAGCGCTGCCTGTCGGTGTCATGGCGGGAAAAGAGGGCATAAAGAGACTCATCCTTCCCCGACAGAACGCCGAAGAGGCTGCCGTAGCCGTTGCCGCCGCCGGTTCAGCCCTGCCGGTATATGGCGTCGACACCCTTCTTGACACTATTGAAATAATCAATGGTTCACCCGGACACCAGCCAGTGGAAGTCAACCTTGACTCTCTCTTTGAGGGGATTGCTCGCTCTGCGGTTGACTTTGCCGACATCAAAGGCCAGGCTTCGGCAAAAAAAGCCCTTGAAATTGCAGCGGCCGGAAACCACAATGTCCTGATGATAGGTCCGCCCGGAAGCGGAAAAACCATGCTGGCAAAGGCGCTTCCCGGCATTCTGCCACCGCTCGGGCTGGATGAATCCCTTGAAACCACCAAAATCTACTCCGTCGCCGGTCTGCTTGACAGAGAAAAACCCCTCATGACCATCCGGCCGCTTCGCAACCCGCACCATACAACCAGCACCGTCGCACTTGTCGGAGGGGGAACCAATGCAAAACCCGGAGAGGTCAGTCTTGCCCATAATGGCATTCTTTTTCTGGATGAACTGCCGGAATTTTCCCGTGGTGCCCTTGAGGTTCTACGCCAGCCGATTGAAGACCGGGAGGTAAGCGTTTCAAGGATATCTGCCACCACCCGTTACCCCGCAGGGTTCATGCTGGTAGCCGCAATGAACCCAAGCCCCGCTGGTGCCTTGAAAGACGGCGATGGCAACCTCACCGCCCCGCCCCAACAGATTCAGCGGTATCTCGCCAAAATTTCCGGTCCCCTGCTCGACCGCATCGACATCCACATCGATGTGCCGAAAGTTGAAACCGGCGAACTCTTCAATACCTCGCCCGCAGAAAGCTCCGCCGTTATCCGGCTGCGGGTTGAACGGGCCCGTGCCATTCAGCTTGCCCGGTTCTCGGGCACTGGAATCTACACCAACGCCCAGATGAATGCTCCCATGATCCGCCGCCACTGCAGCATAGGTGAGGAATCCTCACAAAAACTCATGGAGGCGATGGAGCGGCTGAACCTTTCAGCACGGGCGCACGACCGCATCCTCAAGGTGAGCAGAACCATTGCAGACCTTGATGAAAGTAAGTCCATCGAAATGGCTCACCTCGTGCAGGCCATACACTACCGGAATCTGGACCGCGATTTCTGGAACTTCTGAGAGATGCCCCGCAATGGGGATGGCAAAAAGGCTGTTCAGCGGATATCCACATCAAAGGGCATGAGAGTAAGCATCATCATCCTGCCGGAGCGTACCGCTTCAAGACCGAAAACATCAAACGCACTCATTCCCCCCGATGAGAGAGCACTGCCTGCAAGATGCTTCACAACCATCCTTTCAGCCCGCTGCATAAGACGGGCACCATCCCCATTGAGGAGCAGGGCAATCCACCCCTGTTCCTCAGATAGGGAAACAATCTCCGGATGGCGTGTACTGTCGATGCCCGCAAGCCTCTGTGCCTCCCGAAGGGCGTCAAAGAGCCCACCGCTACGGTCCACCAGCCCAACCGCAAGAGCCCGCTTTCCGGTCCATACCCTCCCTCCCGCAAGGGAATCGGCACCCGCAAACGACAGAGTTCTCGATGCGGCGACCTTCGCCACAAAATCGCGGTAGATTTCGCCCGAAGCCTCCACAAACATTCTGTACTCTTCCCGGTCAAGAGGCTTGAACAGAGAATTGGCATCAGCGTAACGCCCTCTTGTCACCACCGAGCGCCCGAGTCCCGTCTTTTCGGCAAGTCCGCTGATTTCCGGCTTGAGCGCATACACCCCGATGGAACCCGTAATGGTGAGAGGTGAAGCATAGATGGTTTTTCCCGCCAGAGCCGCCATGTATCCACCTGAAGCAGCAACCCCCGACATGGAAACAACAAGAGGCTTTTTCACCGCAGCTGAATCCAGCATCTCCAGCATTGAGGCAGAAGCCATGGCATCACCTCCAGGGCTGTCGATACGCACCACAATGGCCCGAATATTTTTATCGGCAAGGGCCCTGTCGAGCGCACGGCGGATCTGCCCCTCACCGACACCCTCTCCCATATCCTCAACACCCTCAGACCCGGTCGGAACAATAGGCCCCGAAATCGTCACAAGGGCCAGTTTCTCCCTTCCTTCATGTTCCAGAGGGCTGTCAAACGAAGCGCTGTAACGCCTGCCGTCAACAAAAAAATCGCTCTCCTCCTCCGGCAGGCGGCCGGTCATGGTTTTCTCCAGAGAGGGCTCCAGTTGCCACGCCGGCACCGTTCCGTCAACCAGCTTGAGCCTGATTGCCTCTTCAGCTGTCATAAGCGGCCGGGTATTGACAATCCGCTCCAGAGTCTCCGGTGCCATGGCGCGTCTTCTGGAAACATATCCGAGATACTCCCCGTAAACATCGTCAAGCAGCTCACCCAGCCGCTCCCGGCTCTGGGGGCTCGGACTGCTCCTGACATAAGGCTCCACCCCGCTCTTGTACTCTTTCCACTGCGCGGCCTGAAACGACACCCCTATCTTTGCAAGTGCTGTTTTGTAGTAGAGGGTTTCCGCCCTCAGCCCATCAAGCAGCATGAAGCTGCCTTTTGCCACAATAATAGAATCACAGGCGGAAGCAAGAAGGTAGTCACTGTCTTCAGGGGAGCGGAGAAAAGCAATCACCCGCTTTCCCCCTTTGCGGACCGCTTCAATGGAGGCGCGAAGCTCGCCGATTTTGGCTGGCGCTGCCCTCAGCCCGTCAATTGAAAGGAGGACAGCCTCTACCCGGCTGTCGCCCGAAGCGCGGCGAAGCATAAAAAGCAGCTCCTGCTGGGAAAGCGGTTCCATGGGAACCAGAAAAGGAAGCGCACCGCTCCGGGATGAATGCTCCCGAACCGTACCGGTGAGCGGAATGTGAAGCACAAACCTTTCAGGCAGAGCCGAACGGGAGCGCTGCAGAAAGAAAACCGCAGCGAGAGCAAGCAGAGAAAACACAATCACCGCCAGGCATCCCCTGACCAGGCATCCAGGCCGTTTCCCGCTGTTCCACAACCGGCTCATGCTTTCTCCTCATTCATGCTTCTCTCCTCTTCATAGAGAAGGCAGCTGACAAGATGAAGGGGCCGGCCGGCAAGAGGTTGGAGGGGCGGCCGGCGAAGGGCGCACTCCGGCCTTGCAGACGGGCAGCGGGGATGGAAACCACACCCCGGAGGAACCTGCATAGGCCCCGGCTGGTCACCATGCAGCAGAATCCTCTCCTTCCGGGCACCGGGCTCCGGAGAGGGAACGGCGGAAAGAAGCGCGCGCGTATAGGGATGGGCCGGATTGCGATAGAGTTCATCGGCTTCGGCAATCTCCACAATTTCGCCAAGATACATAACCGCGACCCGGTCGGAGATATACTCAACCACTGAAAGGTCGTGTGCAATAAAAAGGTAGGTCAGAGCGAAATCCCGCTGAAGATCTTTGAGAAGATTGATGATCTGCGACTGGATGGAGACATCAAGTGCCGAAACCGGCTCATCGCAGACAATGAGTTTCGGATTAAGGGCAAGGGCACGGGCAATACCGATGCGCTGACGCTGGCCGCCGGAAAACTCATGAGGATAGCGATTGTAATACTCTCGCGAAAGCCCCACAACATCCAGCAGTTCATGGATTCTCCTCCTTGCTTCGGCCCCACGGGCAACCCTGTGAACCAGAAGCACCTCGGAGAGCATCTGGCCAACCGTCAGGCGCGGGTTGAGAGAACCGAAAGGATCCTGAAACATCATCTGCATCTGGCTGCGCAGCGGACGGAACTCCCCATTGGACAGGGTAGAGAGTTCCTGCCCGTCAAACTCAATTTTCCCCGAAACCCGACCATTGCCGAGCCTCAGAAGCGCACGGCCGAGAGTTGTTTTCCCGCAGCCCGACTCCCCCACCAGCCCGAGCGTCTCCCCTTCGAACAGCTCAAACGAAACCCCGTTCACAACATGGAGAGGTACGGGAGGGCGAAGAAAGCCGCTCCCTGGCATCAGAAAATCCACCCGCAGGTCATCTACCCGCAAGATTGGCTGCCGTTCGCTCATCTCATAATCAGGCTCTGTTAAAAAAGGAATCCATGCCCCCCTGAAAAATCAGGGCACTCTTCATTATATTAAGTAGTATATACTAAAACTGGAGTGAACCTCTATTTATTGTCGCCAGCGCTGTGCGCAACACAGAAAGAGAGGTACCCTGGAAAGCATTCTCAATCCTGCCCCGGCAGAGCTCCTCCTGAATTTTGCACAGAGAACAGCAGCAGAACGGGCCCCCCGCTGGACATCCCAACGGAACCCTTTACATGGTTGCCACCCCGCTTGGCAATCTGGACGACATCACCATACGGGCAGTCGAAACGCTGAGAACCGTTGAGGCCATAGCCTGTGAAGACACCCGGCGTGCATCCATACTCCTGCGCCACCTTGGCATAGCCGGCAAAAAGCTTATCAGCTACCACTCGTTCAACGAAGAGAAAGCCATAGAGCGCATTACCGGAATGCTTGAAGAGGGCATCGACCTTGCCCTCATCACCGATGCCGGCACCCCGGCCGTCAGCGACCCCGGATACAGCATTCTGGCCGCTCTCAATAACAAAGGACTGAGAGCCGTTCCCATACCGGGCCCCTCGGCGCTTTCGGCCGCCGTTTCCGTCTGCCCTCTGCCAACCAGCAGCTTTTACTTCGCCGGATTTCTCCCTCATAAAAAAGGGAGAAAAACCAGACTTGAACAACTCTCTGCCATGCAGACGCTTTTCGTCCTCTATGAATCACCCTTCCGCATTCTGAAGCTGCTTGATGAACTGGAGGCACTTATCCCCGACTGCCGGATATTCATTGGACGGGAGATGACCAAAATGCATGAAGAGTATATCACCGGTTCAATCGGGGAAATCCGCCTTCACCTTTCAACAGGAAAAACACGGGGAGAGTTTGTCGTCGCCGTCCAGCCACCTGAACAGAAACCAGCAAAAAGGGGAAAATACGATGCAGACCGTCACTGATCCTGTCGAAATGCAGACAATTTCGGAAAAACTCCGTCTCGGCCGACAGCTCATCGGCGTGGTCATGACCATGGGGGCCCTGCATGAAGGCCACATCAGCCTTGTCAAGCTGGCCAGAGAGCAGGCCGGCACCGTCATTCTCACAATCTTCGTCAACCCCACGCAGTTCGGACCGAACGAAGACTTTCACAGATACCCCCGTCCCTTTGAGCAGGATGCAGCGCTTGCCCGCTCGGCAGGGGTTGACTACCTCTTCGCCCCCGAAGCCGGAGCCATCTATCCCGAAGGGTTCAGTACTGCAATCTCCTGCAGCGGCGTCAGCGATCTGCTGGAAGGGGAAAAACGGCCCGGTCACTTCAGCGGTGTAGCCACCGTCGTCACCAAGCTGCTGAACATAACCCGTCCTCATCTTGCCGTGTTCGGCGAAAAAGATGCACAGCAGCTCGCAGTCATCAGACGGGTCGTCACCGATCTGAACATTCCCGTCAAGGTAGTCGCCGCACCGACAATGAGAGAATCGAACGGCCTTGCCGTCAGCTCACGCAACATCTATCTCACTGCCGGCCAGCGGGAATCAGCCGGAGCAATCTGGCGCTCCCTCCAGCATGCGCTCGACAGGCTTGCCGCAGGCGAAACCGGACTGAAGGAGCTTGCAGAAGCAACAGCCACAATGATTGCCAGTGAATCCGGCTTCAGGGTTGACTATGTGGCCTTTGTGGATGAGGAAACATTCATGCCGGCCGAACGGGCCTTGAAAGGGCGTTCCTACCGGATTCTTGCCGCTGTCTTTGCCGGCGGCATCCGCCTCATAGACAATGCATGCTTTGCCAGTCCGACGCACATTGCCGGGGAAGAAGCATGAGTAAAGTAAAAGGAAACAGATTTTTATACTATATTTAAAGACAGGGCAAAATCCATTCAAGTGGACAGACCCGACAAATTTCCCATCACCAACACCAAACGATGTTTATGATTATCACGAAAGAAATTGATCTCGGCCAGGGCAAAACGATCTCGATTGAAACCGGAAGAATGGCAAAACAGGCGGATGGCGCCACTGTTGTCCGCATGGGTGACACAATGGTCATAGCGACTGTTGTTTCCAGCAAAAAAACGCCCTCCCCCAACCAGGATTTCTTTCCGCTCCAGGTTGAATACCGCGAAAAATATTATGCCGCAGGCAAATTCCCCGGCGGCTTCTTCAAACGAGAAGCCCGTCCCTCGGAAAAAGAGATTCTCTCAGCCCGCCTGATTGACCGTGCACTCCGCCCTCTCTTCCCGACTGGTTATTACTATGAAACCCAGGTCATCATCAATGTCATTTCCAGCGACCAGCAGAACGATGCCGATGTTCTCGGTGGTCTTGCTGCGTCAGCGGCCATCATGGTCTCCGATATCCCCTTCGAGAACGCAATGTCCGAAGTCAGAGTCGGAAGAGTCAACGGCCAGTTCATCATCAACCCGACCATTGACGAGCTTGAAGGAAGCGACATCGACATCTCCATCGGCGGCACCGCAGGAACCATCTGCATGCTCGAGGGTGAAATGAAGGAAATTTCGGAAGCAGAGATGCTTGAGGCAATCCGTTTCGGCCACGAAGCCATCAAAAAACTCTGCGCACTTCAGGACAGCGTGCAGGCAGCAGTGGCAAAAGCAAAACGCCCCTTCGCTCCTCTCCAGGTACCATCCGAACTCGGTGCATTCATCAGTGACGCATGCAAAGCCCGTCTCAAAGAGCTTGCCTACACCGCACTTGCCAAGGAAGAACGGGCCGAGCGCACCAAAGAGATCTACGGTGAAACCCTCAAAAGCGCGGTTGAACACTTCAGTGCCGCATTCAGCTCCGAAGACCTTGCTGCCGATCCATCCAAGGCGCTCTGCACCAACGAGCACATCATCGAAGAAGAGATCCACTCCGTTGAAAAAGATGTCATGCGCCGCATGATTCTTGACGACGCCAAACGGCTTGACGGACGCACCCTCGACCAGGTCCGCCCCATCTCCATAGACCTTGGAGTCATACCACGCGCCCACGGTTCAGCACTCTTCACCCGTGGCGAAACCCAGGCACTGGTTGCCGTCACCCTCGGCACCAAAAAGGATGCACAGTCGGTCGACACTCTCACCAACAGCGCCGACAAACGCTTTATGCTCCACTACAACTTCCCGCCATTCTCGGTCGGCGAAGTCGGCAGACTCGGCACAACCGGACGCCGTGAAATCGGCCATGGCAACCTTGCCGAACGGGCAATCAGAATGGTAGCCCCAACCGAGCAGGAGTTCCCCTACACAATCCGCATCGTCTCGGAAATTCTTGAGTCAAACGGTTCATCCTCAATGGCCTCGGTCTGCGGCGGCACGCTCGCCCTCATGGACGGTGGCGTCCCCCTGAAGAAAGCAGTATCGGGAATCGCCATGGGTCTCATCAAAGAGGGATCCGAGTACGCAGTCCTCTCCGACATCCTCGGCAACGAAGATCATCTCGGCGACATGGACTTCAAGGTATCGGGCACCCGCGACGGCATCACCGCATGCCAGATGGACATCAAGATTGACGGCCTCGATTACCACATCCTTGAAACCGCCCTCGAACAGGCTCGTCGTGGAAGGTTCCACATCCTCGACAAAATGGAGGAAGCCATTCCCGCCTCCCGCGAAGATCTGGCACACTACGCACCCCGCCTGACCGCAATTCAGGTACCCGTTGAATCAATCGGCCTCATCATCGGAAAGGGTGGAGAAACCATCCGCAGCATCACCGAAGAGACCGGTGCGGAAATCAACATCGAGGACGACGGCACAGTCACCATCGCCTGCTCAAGCAACGAGGGGACCAAAGGAGCTGTTGAAATCATCAAGGCGCTGATTGCCAAACCCGAAGTAGGCACTGTCTACATTGGAAAAGTTCGCGACATTCGCGATGAACTCGGTGCATTTGTAGAATTCATCCCGAAAACCGACGGGTTGGTCCACATCTCCGAAATCGCCAATGAGCGGGTTGCCAAAGTCAGCGACCATCTGAAGGTTGGAGAGCGGGTCAAGGTGAAGCTTGTCGACATCCGCAAGGATCCCAGAACAGGAAAAACCCGTTTCGCCCTCTCCATCAAAGCAGCTCTTGATGCTCCCGATCCGGGAACGGAAGCCGCTGCTGCAGAAACAAACAGCTGAGGCAGAACAGTCAACGAAACTCATCACTGAACCCTTGAAGCCAAAAAGCAGTGCAGAAGACCCTGCACTGCTTTTTCTTTTACGAACAAAGACCAGAACGACACTGCGCCCCATGAGGTACGATTTTTCAAAGACGGAAAAAAAATGGCAGGCCCGCTGGAAACAGCAGGAAACATTCAAAACCGGAGAAGCGCCCGAAAAGCCCAAATACTATGTGCTCGACATGTTCCCCTACCCCAGCGGCTCAGGGCTCCATGTCGGCCATCTTGAAGGCTACACCGCCTCCGACATCTCTGCCCGTTACCGGCGCAGCCGCGGGTACAATGTGCTCCACCCGATGGGATGGGACGCTTTCGGCCTTCCAGCCGAACAGTTCGCAATCAAAACAGGAACCCACCCCAGCGACACGACACAAAAAAACATTGCCAACTTCAAGGAAACTCTTCAGGCAATGGGTTTTTCGTATGACTGGTCGCGCGAAATCAACACCACCGACCCAGGATACTTCCAATGGACACAGTGGATCTTCCTGAAACTTCATGAAATGGGGCTGGCCTATATGTCGGAGGTGGATGTCAACTGGTGCGTTGAACTCCGTGCAGTGCTTGCCAATGAAGAGGTTGAGGAAAAATTGGCAGACGGCCTTACCGTTGTCCGTCGCCCGCTCCGCCAGTGGGTACTGAAAATAACAGCCTACGCCGACCGTCTTCTTGAAGACCTTGACGGGCTCGACTGGCCCGAAAATGTGAAGCAGATGCAGCGCAACTGGATCGGGAGAAGCGAAGGAGTGGAGGTTGACTTTGAACTCCGCTGTCACAGAACAATGCTCCGGGTCTACACCACCCGACCCGATACACTCTTTGGAGCCACCTATCTGGTCATCTCCCCGGAACACGCAATGGCTGAAAAACTTGCCACTGCGCAGCAGCTGGTTGCCGTCAAGGAGTACATCGCAAAAGCGAAGCTCAAAACCGAGCTGGAACGCACCGGACTTCAGAAAGACAAAACAGGTGTTTTCACCGGATCCTACGCAATCAACCCCGCCACCGGCGAACCGCTCCCCGTATGGATATCTGACTTCGTGCTCACCAGCTACGGCACAGGCGCAATCATGTCGGTCCCTGCTCACGACAGCCGCGACTGGGAATTTGCAAAACAGTATGGCCTCCCGATCATCGAGGTGGTCAAAAGCCCCCACGATGTCCAGCAGGAAGTCTTTGAAGGCAAAGACAGTACGGTTGTCAACTCCAGCAACAATGACATCAGCCTCAACGGCCTTGCCTTTCCGGAAGCATTTGAACTGATGGCTTCATGGCTTGAAAAGAAAAAAGCAGGAAAACGAAAGGTCAACTACCGTCTCCGCGACTGGATATTCAGCCGTCAGCGTTACTGGGGAGAACCGATACCCATCAAACATTACCCCGATGGAACACTGAAACCCGAAACCAGCCTCCCCCTGATGCTGCCGGAGGTTGAGGCATACCAGCCCACCGAAACCGGTGAATCACCGCTGGCCAACATCCCCGAATGGCTTAACGGCACTGATGAAAACGGCCCCTTCCGTCGTGAAACCAACACCATGCCGCAATGGGCCGGGAGCTGCTGGTACTACCTCCGCTTCATTGACCCCCACAACAGCAAGCTTCCCGTCGACCCTGCCAAAGAGGCCTACTGGATGAATGTTGACCTTTACATAGGAGGTGCGGAACATGCCGTACTCCATCTGCTCTACGCCCGATTCTGGCACAAGGTACTCTTTGACCTCAAGGTCGTCAGCACAAAAGAGCCCTTCCAGCGGCTCTTCAACCAGGGAATGATTCTGGGAGAAGACAACGAAAAAATGTCTAAATCCCGGGGCAATGTCATTCCTGCGGACCATGTACTCCAGACCTACGGCGCCGACGCAGTCCGGCTGTACGAGATGTTCCTCGGTCCCCTCGAACAGGTCAAGCCATGGAACACCAATGGAATAGAAGGCATCAGCCGGTTTCTCTCACGGGTATGGCGGCTTGTCTGGCCAGAGCCAGAAGGCACACGGGCCGACCTCTCCACCCTCGCACCCTCCCCTGACCTCCTGCGACGGATGCACAAAACCATCAAAAAAGTTGCTGCGGACACTGAAAACCTCAAATTCAACACCGCCATTGCCGAAATGATGGTGTTCACCAACGAACTGCACCGCACCGGAGAAGGCAGCCGCATTGCCGTCGAAACCCTTCTCCTCCTGCTCGCCCCCTATGCGCCTCACCTCTCGGAAGAGCTCTGGGAAGCACTCGGCCACCAGGAATCCATTTCCCTTGCTCCCTTCCCTGAGTTCGATCCGGAACTTGCACAGGACAAAGAAGTGACCATAGCAGTCCAGGTCAACGGAAAACTCAGAGGCTCATTCACCGCAGCACCGGGCAGCCCGAAAGAACAGCTGCTGAATGAGGCCAAAGCCCTTGAAGGGGTGAAGAAATTCCTTGAAGGGGTCACAATCATGAAAGAAATCGTTGTTCCCGACAAACTCATAAATTTTGCCGTAAAATAGGGCGAGCGATACGGCAAGAGCCCGGAGAGAGGCTGTCACAATCATTGATGAAGAACATTTTTTTATGTAACATTCATGTTCAGGCTTCCCCCGGTGTGACGGAAGTGAGTCATGCCGCCCAAAAAGAGGAATCCCGTGATTTTTTCAACACATAAATCCTGGCGATCAATGGCTACAGACGACAACAAGAAAGGGACAGACTCGATAAGCTCTGTCATGTCTGAAAAGCGAAAATTTCCTCCTCCGGCAGCATTTTCGGAAAAAGCCCGAATCGGAAGCATGGAAGAGTACGAAACACTGTACAAGGCAGCCGCAGAGGACCCCGACAGCTACTGGGGAGGCCTTGCCGAAGAGTTTCACTGGTTCAAAAAGTGGGACAGCGTGCTCGAATGGGATACCCCCTATGCAAAATGGTTCAACGGCGGCACCACAAACATCTGCTACAATGCCGTTGATGTTCACGCCAACAGCTGGAGAAAAAACAAAGCCGCCATCATATGGGAAGGCGAAGAGGGTGAGCAGCGGGTACTCACCTACGGGGAACTCCACCGCCAGGTCTCAAAGTTCGCCAATGTACTGAGAATTGCAGGAATCAAGCCCGGTGACCGCGTAGCAATCTACATGGGCATGGTGCCTGAACTGGTCATAGCTGTTCTGGCATGTGCGCGAGTAGGCGCTGTCCACAATGTCATCTTCGCAGGTTTTTCAGCCCACGCCATTACCGAACGGGTCAACGACTCCCGCGCAAAACTCATCATCTGCTGTGACGGCACCCGTCGCCGCGGTGGCTCAATCAACCTCAAGAATATTGTCGACGAGGCAATCGTCAACACCCCTTCCGTCCGCAGCGTCATCGTCCTGAAGGTGACCGGAGAGGAAATCAGCATGCACGACGGCATGGATCACTGGTGGCACGACCTCATGGGGCTGGCATCCGACGAATCTGAACCCGTGGAGGTTGAATCCGAACATCCGCTCTTCGTCCTCTACACCAGTGGCTCAACAGGAAAACCCAAAGGCATTCTGCATACCACCGCCGGCTACATGGTCCACGCAGCAAGTTCGTTCCGCTATGTCTTCGACATCCGCGACGATGACATCTACTGGTGTACTGCTGATGTCGGCTGGATCACCGGCCACAGCTACATGGTCTACGGCCCGCTTCTCAACGGCGCAACCCTGCTCATGTATGAAGGTGCCCCGAACTACCCCCAGTGGGACCGCTTCTGGGACATCATCAACCGCCACAAAGTCACCATTCTCTACACGGCCCCTACCGCCATACGCGCCTTCATCCGTGCCGGCGATGAATGGGTCACCAAGCACAACCTCAGTTCGCTGCGCCTTCTGGGTACAGTCGGCGAACCGATCAACCCCGAAGCCTGGATGTGGTATCACAGGGTGGTAGGGCAGGAGAAATGCCCGATTGTCGACACCTGGTGGCAGACTGAAACCGGCGGCATCATGGTCTCTCCCCTTCCCGGAGCAACCCCGACCAAACCCGGCACTGCAACCCGTCCCCTTCCCGGCATCATGGCAGATGTTGTCCAGAAAGACGGCACCCCATGCGGCCCGAATGAAGGCGGCTACCTGGTCATCAAAAAGCCATGGCCATCAATGCTCCGTACCATCTACGGCGACAACAAACGGTATGAAGAAACCTACTGGTCGGAATTCCACGACATGTACTTCACAGGTGACGGTGCACGAAAGGATGAGGACGGTTACATCTGGATCATGGGCCGTGTTGATGATGTGGTCAATGTATCAGGTCACAGGCTCGGCACCAGCGAAGTTGAAAGCGCCCTCGTCTCATACGAGGCCGTTGCAGAAGCTGCAGTAGTCAGCCGTCCCGACGACATCAAGGGCAACGCTCTTGTTGCCTTCGTCACCCTCAAGGACGAATACGAAGGCGACATGAAGTTGCGTGAGGCACTGCGCAACCATGTAGCAAAGGAGATCGGCCCCATAGCCAAACCCGACGAAATCAGGTGGGCGAAAGGACTCCCGAAAACCCGAAGCGGCAAAATCATGCGTCGCCTCCTCCGCGAGCTGGCAACCAGCAACGAAATCAAGGGAGATGTCACCACCCTTGAAGACTTCGGCGTTCTTGAAACCCTCCGCGAGAAGGAAGATGAAAGCTGAGCAGTAGACGAACAATGAAAAAAGCCCGGCATCCACCGGGCTTTTTTCATTGTATACCCGATACCCCCACTCAGTTCATCTGCCAGATGATGAAGTTCAGGAAGCCCGCAAAACTGACCCAGGCGAGATAGGGAACCAGCAACCATGCTGCAAGGGGGACAACAGCACGGAACTGCATCATCGTCACAACAATTGCCGCCCAAAGCAGCACAATCACGCCCATGGCAAGAAGCGGAGAGTGGAGGCCGAAAAATGCCGCAGACCAGGCCAGGTTCAGGACAAGCTGACCCACAAAAACAATCCAGGCCGAGCGCACCTGCTCCACAGGAGCCCCCTCTTTGCTCGCCACAAGCCCCATAGCCGTACCCATCATTAAAAACAGTACCGTCCAGACAGGAAGAAAGAGCCAGTCCGGCGGATTCCAGGAAGGTTTGTTGAGTATCTGGTAATACCACTCCGAACCGGGCAGCGGAGTAAAAATGCTGCCACCATAGGCAAAAACGAAACAGATCGCTATCGCCAGTCCTGTCTTCAATGGATTGAGATTTTTCATGATCATGATTTGTATTAATTGGACTCTTATCAGGAAAGAGTATTGTTGAGACACCCAATGCAACATAGTACAAAGAGGGATAATTCCCGCCATTCAAGCCGCCCGTTCCGAACGGAAATACCAGCGAAATACTATATTGCCACCTTGAAACAGTCATAACCATCTTAATCTGACCCTCCGCCAACAGCCATGCCGCAACAATCCCCGGAAATCCTTACCGCCACGCGAGCGGCCCATGCAGCAGGGGCAATTACCCTCAATAAATTCGGCGAGCTCCGAAAAAGCGAAATCCACACCAAAGAGTTCAAGGATTTCGTCACAGAAACAGACAGGCAATGCGAAGCCGAAATCAGCCTCATCCTCTCCGAAGCCTTCCCCGAGGACGGTATGCTCTGCGAAGAGGGGACAACAATGACGCCCCGATCTGGACGCAGATGGATAGTCGACCCGCTTGACGGCACACTGAACTTCATTCACTCCTTTCCTGTATTCTCCATCAGCATAGCTCTTCAGGGAAGCGATGGAGAACTCATCGCAGGCGTAATCTATCTTCCCATCACCAACGAACTTTTCACTGCTGAACCGGGAAAGGGAGCCCTGCTCAACGGCAAACCCATCCGCGTAACAGACCGGAAGGAAGAAGATGGCTACCTTATAGCCACGGGGCTCCCTTTCAAGGACTATGGCTATCTCGACAGCTACATGGAGATGCTCCGCGAGGTCATTCATATCTCTTCAGGCGTCAGGCGCGCCGGCTCCGCGGCAATCGATCTGGCATATACCGCCTGCGGACGGTTCGACGGCTTCTGGGAATACAAACTTCTCCCATGGGACTTCGCCGCGGGAGTGCTTCTTGTACGCGAAGCCGGCGGCATAGTCACCGACTTTCATGGAAAGCGGGATGTTTTCAGCCATAAAAGCATCATTGCAGGCAGCAGCCTGACTCACCCTCTGCTGCTGTCAATGGCACAACGACACTTCCCCCCGGAAGATCCACCCTCTTCAACGCCTCTATGATTTGAAGAGAATCCTCTTCTTTCGTATCTTGAAAATCATCACTTTTGCCTCATGACACAGGGGCCCATTTTCCGCCACGGCTGTCCTGGCGGGAGCAACAACAACACACGATGCTCATTCATCAGCGCACACTCAAAAAAGAAGCCTCCCTCTCGGGAACAGGACTGCATACCGGCAAGGAATGCAGAATCACTTTCAAGCCGGCACCGGCCGGATACGGCTACCGTTTCATCAGGACCGATGTGGCGGACAGCCCCGAAATCCCTGCGCTTATAGACAATGTGGTTGAAGTTCTCCGCGGTACCACCATCGGCATTGGCGGCGTCAAGGTCCACACCACGGAACATGTTCTCGGAGCCCTCTACGGCCTGCAGGTTGACAACTGCCGCATTGAGATGGACGGACCGGAACCCCCGGTCATGGACGGAAGTTCGCTCCCTTTTGCAGAAGCCCTCATTGAAGCTGGCTTTGAAGATCAGGATGAGCCGAAAAACTATCTGGTCATAAACGAAACCATTGAGTACCACGACACCGAAAACAGTGTGGACATCGTAGCTTTGCCGCTTGACAACTTCCGCACCACTGTCATGGTCGACTACAAGAATCCCGCCCTCGGTTCACAGCACTCCGGACTCTTCGACCTTGAACAGGAGTTCCTCACCGAGTTCGCACCCTCCCGAACCTTCTGCTTCCTCTCTGAAGTTGAAGCACTTGCCGGCCAGGGCATCATCAAAGGCGGTGATGTCGACAACGCCATTGTCATCATTGACAAGGAGATGGAAAAGGGGGAGATGCTGGATCTCGGCGAAAAACTGGGACTCGACAGCGACCACCTTGTCATTGGAGAGAACGGAATCCTCAACAACCGCGAGCTCCGCTACAAGAACGAGCCTGCCCGGCACAAACTGCTCGACCTCCTTGGCGACATGGCCCTTCTCGGCATGCCAGTCAAAGCCCAGGTGCTTGCAGCCCGTCCCGGACATGCATCAAATGTCGAGTTTGTCCGACAGCTCAAAAAATATGCCGACCGCAACAAACTGGCCCGTCAGTACCAGCACGAGAAAAAAGCCGGCGTGATTTTTGACATCAACGCCATCCAGAAAATGCTGCCTCATCGCTACCCATTCCTTTTGATAGACAAAATCGTCGAGTTCAAGCTTGACGAAAAAATTGTCGCCATAAAGAATGTCACCATGAACGAGCCATTCTTCCAGGGGCATTTCCCGGGCAATCCCGTCATGCCGGGCGTGCTCATCATTGAGGCAATGGCTCAGACTGGAGGCATCATGATGCTCAACGGCAAAGACAATACGAAAGAGAGCGTTGTCTACTTCATGGCAATAGACAAAGCACGGTTCCGCAAGCCGGTACTGCCGGGCGACACACTTGTTATTGAAGGGGTCATGGTAAATATGCGAAGAAGCGTCTGCCAGTTTGAGGCAAAAGCCTTCGTAAGGGGCGAACTGGTATGTGAAGCCTCACTGATGGCAACCGTAATGGACAAGCCCGGGAACTAACTCCTGAATTCAAGTCCCTTGTGAATCCGGTAAAAACGGATGCAGTAGAGAACAAAGGAGTAGAACAGCATGATGGTGGAAAGGTAGAGGAAAAGCTCCTTGAACGGCCAGCTCTCAAAAATCGGGAGCGGCCACACCATTGTGATGAAGAGCATGGACACAAAACCCACAGCCCACTTTCCGGGCCATAGTGAAGTAGTGACCATCTGGTGACGGTGACGCACCCAGGCAGCCCCGCCGAAAATCACGAGATCGCGCACAACGGCAAACAGGACAAACCAGAGGGGAAGCTCACCAACCCAAAGGTAATAGAGCGCAACACTTGCAAGACAGAGCTTGTCGGCCAGGGGATCGAGAATCTTGCCCATCTCCGACACCTCATTCGTCCAGCGCGCCGCCTGCCCGTCAAACCAGTCTGAAAGGACGGCAACAAGCATCAGCGATACAGCTACAGTTGTATTCCCGACATGGAGATAATAGAGAAACCATGGGATCAGAAGAATCCTGAGGAAACTCAACGCATTGGGAAGGTTGAAAATATGACCCTGCAAAGCGTATGATTTAATGGTTAGAGAACCCTGTCCGGACTTGCACGCACAAAATCACCCCAGCTGCACAACCCTCCACCCGAACCCTTCATATCTGTCTGGCGTTCTTTCTGACCACCCCCGCACCGCAGGAGATCACAGAGCGCAACACCCAGCGCATCAGTCACATCAAAAGGCTTCGGCACACTGCTGAGGGAAAGCATTGAGGCCACCATGAAGGCAACCTGCTCCTTTGCAGCTCCTCCACGACCGGTCACCGCTGACTTCACCTCCCGGGGAGCATACTCGAAAATCGGCACCCCGCTATTGAACGAGAGCGCCATGATGGCCCCCCTCACCTGCCCGAGCTTGAGGGCCGACTGTACATTCTTTCCAACAAAAGCAGTTTCAATGGCCACCCGATCCGGCTTCAACTCACCAATCAGCTCACTGAGCTCCCGATATATCTCCCCTACCCTCACAGCATGGCTCTTTCGGGGATGGAGGCGTATCAGACCGCAGGAAAGTGCCCGAAACGACTCCCTTCCGTCCCCGGAAACAACGCCGTAACCGGTAGCGAGACTTCCGGGATCTATCCCCAGCACAACCATACTCTACTCGTCAAGGCTGTCCATGGCACCCTCGCTGATCTCCATGTTGCTGAAAACGGCCTGTATATCGTCATTACTCTCAAGAGCGTCAATCAGTTTGATGACCTTGCGGGCGTCATCAGCCTCAAGCTCAATGAAGTTCTCCGGGATCAGATCCATTTTGGCGTTCTCATAAGCTATTCCGGCGTCCTCAAGGGCTTTTTTTGCCGACTCAAGATCATGCACATCTGTAGTCACAGTATAACCACCCTCAGCGTCTCCACCAATATCCTCCAGACCCGCATCAAGAAGCACCTCCATCAGCTGCTCCTCGGTGGCCGATCCACCCGGCACCTCGATACTTCCCTTTCGATGGAACATCCACGACACACTGCCGTTCTCACCAAGAGAGCCGTTGTTGCGGCTCATGATGTGCCGCAGGTCGGCAACAGTCCGGTTTTTGTTGTCCGTAGCTGTTTCAATAATCAGGGCAATGCCTGCCGGCCCATAGCCCTCATAGGTAATTTCATCATAACTTACACCCTCAAGCTCACCGGTTCCTTTCTTGATGGCCCGCTGAATGTTGTCCATCGGCATCGAGTTCGACCGGGCCGTATCAATGGCAAGGCGCAGCCTGGGATTTCCAGCCGGGTCACCGCCGCCCATTTTTGCGGCTATGGTAATCTCCTTGACCAGCTTCGTGAACAGGTTACCCCGTTTCTGGTCTGTTGCCGATTTTTTTCTCTTGATGGTTGCCCACTTGCTGTGTCCTGACATGGCGAAAAACTTCTGAAATGATTGTTCGGGAAAGGGCCTGTCTATGATAATAGATTTATTTTCTTTAAAGTAAATCTATTCCAACGGCTTTAGTGCAAGGTAATCACAAGAAAAAATAATGACAAACCTGAAGATAGCCTACCAGGGGGAACCTGGAGCGTACAGTGAAATTGCGGCCCTGCGGCTTGGTCAGCCCCTTCCCTGCAACTCGTTTGAAGAGGTGTTTTCCGCCGTCGAAAACCGGAGAGCAGACATGGCAGTCCTTCCGATGGAAAATTCTCTGGGAGGCAGCATTCACCAGAACTATGACCTCCTGCTCCAGCATCCGGTTGTCATCAAGGCAGAAACCTTTGTCAAGGTGGAACACTGTCTTCTGGGTCTCGGGGGTTCTTCGCCCGAAACAGCACAGCGCGTTCTCTCGCATCCCCAGGCCCTTGCCCAGTGCAGGAATTTCTTTGCCACCCACCCGAACCTTACCGCCGAAGCCGCCTACGACACCGCCGGCAGCGCCAAAATGATTGCATCGGAACAAGATCCCACAAAACTGGCAATAGCCTCACAGCGGGCAGGGGAGCTCTACGGGCTTGAAATCCTTCAGCGGAACCTCGCCGACGAAGAGTGGAACATCACCCGGTTCTTCTGCATCACCCATGCCCAGCATCCTGAATCCCTTGAACAAACTGCCGGGTATGACACCTCGCGCCAGAAAACCACAATCGTCTTCACCCTGCCAAATGAACAGGGATCTCTCTTCAAGGCGCTCGCCACAATGGCATTGCGCAACATCGACCTCACAAAAATTGAATCACGCCCTTTCCGCAAAAAGGCCTTCGAGTACCTTTTCCATGTCGACATCCTCGGCCATTGTGACGATCCGGCAATCAGCCACGCCCTCTCTCATCTCAGAGAGTTTGCCACTATGGTCAAAGTACTTGGCAGCTATGGGGTGGTGAATGCATGAGCACACGCCAGTACGACTTTTTTCCTGAGGACAGCGTCAAGAACAGTACCGCACAACCGCCTGCGGGCACAAAGCCATCGCTCTTCCTCATTGACGGCATGGCGCTGCTCTACAGGGCACACTACGCTCTGCAGCGCTCAGGCATGCAGAACCGGAGCGGCCAGCCGACAGGCGCCCTCTTCGGCTTCCTCTCCACGCTCCTCAAAATCTTCGAGACCTACCATCCCGGCTACCTCGCCGCCGCATTCGACAGCCGGGGAAAAACCTTCCGCCACGACCTTTACGACCAGTACAAGGCCAACAGGCAGGCCCCGCCTGAAGACATGCTTGCCCAGATTGAACCTCTCTTCAAGCTGCTTGAAGCTCTCGGAATACCTATCCTGAAAACCCCCGGCTACGAAGCCGATGATCTCATAGGGAGTGCTGCACGGCTGTTTGAAGACCAGTGCAACATCTTCATCGTCACCCCCGACAAAGATCTTGCCCAGCTTGTTCATGGAGGGGTATCGATGCTCCGCCCCACAAAAAACGACAGCGAACTGCAGCTGCTCACCCCGGAAGGAATTGCTGAACAGTTTGGCGTTCCGCCCGCTCAGTTCACCCAGTTCCTCACCCTCACCGGTGACACTTCCGACAACATTCCCGGAGCCAAAGGGATTGGCCCGAAAACCGCAGCAACGCTTCTCGGACGATTCGGCTCTCTGGAAAATGTCTACGAAAAGCTTGAAGAAATTGCCCCCAAAACCCGAGCCAGCCTTGAAGAGTTCCGTTCCCGCCTTCCTCTCATTACCGACCTGGTAACCATCCGTACTGATCTTGAGCTCCCCGTCACCCTGCAGGAGCTTGCCTGCACCACGCCAGAGAGCAATGCGATCCTCGCTCTGCTCAAAGAGCTTGAACTGAAAACCATTGCGCGACGCCTGCCCGATGCGTTCCCCGGATTTGCCACAGCAGAAAATGCTCTGGCGGAAGGCACTGAAGCGCCCGAAAATAAGGAAAATGACGCCCTTGGCGACCCCCGTGAAGGATCTGACTACAGAATGATTTCCACCGAAGAAGAGGTCAGCAGCCTTGTCGCCGAACTGATGAAAGCAACACTTGTGGCCGTTGACACTGAAACAACTTCACTCAAGACCTGCGAAGCCGAACTTGCCGGCATCTCGCTCAGTGCCACTCCCGCCACTGCCAGCTTCATCTCCTTTGCCCGTACAGGCCTCAGCCGTGAAAAGACAATCGAACTGCTCCGCCCGCTTCTGGAAAACCCCGCCATAGCCAAAACGGGACAGAACCTCAAGTACGACCTTCTGGTCCTCAAAAACTATGGTCTGGAACTCAGCCCCATCAGTTTCGACACCATGCTGGCAAGCTATCTCCTCAACCCGGAAACGACGCACAACCTCGACGACCTTGCCGCCCGCCACCTCAAGCTGCGCACCACCAAATACGACGAGCTGACAGGGACAGGGAAAACGAAACTTCACATTGACGATGTCGAGCCCCGAAAACTCACCGACTACGCATGCCAGGATGCCGACATAGCACTCCGCCTTACCGCCATCCTGCAAAAAGAGCTGGCTGAGGAGCCAAACCTCCGCCACATAGGCGAAACTCTTGAGTTCCCGCTGATCAGCGTTCTTGGCGCCATGGAATCACAAGGAATCAGTATTGATACCCGCCACCTTGCCGCCACATCCGAAAGCGTCGGAACGCAGCTGCTGCAGTTGAAGGAAACCATCCACAGTGCAGCCGGAGAAAGTTTCAACATTGACTCACCAAAACAGCTCTCCCGGATCCTCTTCGAGGTGCTCGGCCTCCCCACAAAGAAAACCACCAAAACCGGCTTCTCAACCAATGTTGAAGTGCTTGAAGAGCTCGCCCCTCTTCATCCCGTTGTCGGAAACCTGCTTGAATACAGGAGTCTGCAGAAAATCAAGACCACCTATATTGATGCCCTGCCGAAAATGCTCAACCCCCGGACAGGACGCGTGCACACATCTTTCAACCAGCACATCACCGCCACAGGCAGACTCTCTTCGTCCAACCCGAACCTGCAGAACATCCCCATCCGCACCCCGCTCGGAAGGGAAATCCGTAAAGCCTTCATCCCCACCGACCCCCGAAACCTTCTGCTTTCGGCTGACTATTCCCAGATTGAGCTGCGCATCGCCGCAGAAATCTCCGGTGATGGCAAACTCATTGAAGCGTTCCGCAATCGCGAAGACATCCATAGCGCCACGGCGCGGGTCATCTTCGACACCCCCGACATCACTCCCGACATGCGTCGCAAGGCAAAAGAGGTCAACTTCGGGGTTCTCTATGGCATCCAGCCCTTTGGCCTCTCCAAAAGGCTCAACATACCCCGAAGCGAAGCCGCAGACATCATCAGCACCTATACGGCTAAATACCCGGGCCTCTTTGAAGCCCTTGACACAATCAAAACAACCGGCAGAGAGAAAGGCTTTGTCACCACCCTTCTCGGCAGACGCCGCTACCTCCCAAACCTCTCAAGCAGAAACGGAAATCTGCAGAAAGCTGCCGAGCGGGCGGCCATGAACACCCCCATCCAGGGCACCGCAGCCGACATCATCAAATGCGCAATGATCCTCTGCAGCAAAAGGATGAAGGAACATGACATGCAGTCATCAATGCTCCTGCAGGTCCATGATGAGCTGGTCTTTGAAACAACGCCCGAGGAACAGGAAAACCTCAGCGCCTTGGTTGAAGAGGCCATGATTGAAGCTGCCGGCATGTGCGGAATGAAAACCGTCCCGGTTGAAGTGGACTGCGGAACCGGAAAAAACTGGCTCGAAGCGCATTGAAGAACTATTCACGAGCTTATCAAAAAAAAATTTTTATATTCAAAAAATTATAGCCTGAACTCCCGCAGAAAAGCGCTAATTCACTGACTGTATGGCATTGAGAATACCACAGGCCCAAAGAAGTGCGGGAATACGGCGCGCCATCAAGCCGATCGGCTTCATACTCTTTTTCCTGCTTTTCTTTACAGCCTTACCCATGCAGCTCAGAGCTGCCGAACCCCCCGTCACGAACATGGCACCGGGAACGGAGCAGACAATAGAGCAGCTGATCATGCAGATTGAAGAGGGGGACAGCAGAAAAGCAGCACCGGCTGAAGGGCTCAAAAACTCACAGCAGAGTCCTTTCCTGGCATGCGTACCCAACATCAGACCTGTCAGCGGGCCCGTCACCAGCTCATTCGGTGCCAGAACACACCCCATTTACAAGGTGCGGATGTTTCACACAGGAGTTGATTTTTCGGCCCCAAAAGGCTCACATGTCGAAGCAACCGGAGACGGCACGGTAGCATGGTCCGGCTATGACAGGGGATACGGCCAGAAAGTTGTCATCAACCACGGCTACGGATTCACTACCCTGTATGCTCATCTATCGAAATCAATTGTCCGGATGGGCCAACGCGTTCGACGGGGGGAGATCATCGGCCTTGTCGGCAGCACGGGAATATCCACCGGCCCCCACCTGCACTATGAAGTCATGCGCCGTCAACAGAGGGTTGATCCGGCAGCATACTTCTTTGATGCAGCCCATCCTGAAAAATTCATATCCAACCAAAGCCCTGCAGAAGAAGACAACAGAAGCAACTCGTAATATGAACAAATCAAAAAACTGAATATGTACTGGAATCTCGACCTTGCCCGATACATAGCAGACGCGCCATGGCCGGTAACAAAAGACGAACTGATCAACTATGTCAACAGAACGGGAGCACCGCAGCAGGTTGTTGAAAACCTTGAGGATCTGCCCGACAGCGACGACATGTATGAAAGCCTTGATGAAATCTGGCCAGACTACCCGACCGATGAAGACTTCGGATACAGTGATGAAGAGCTCCAGAACTGAAATGCACCATCACTCCGGATTTTTTTTTTGACCCGCCACCGCTCAATTCACACCATGAGGGTCGGCGTGGGACTGCTGCTTCTTTTTCTCTTCGTACTGCCGGCACATGCAGCTGAACAAGAACCCGCCGAACCCTATGTCGGGAAAGTGCTCTTCACCGGCAACCGCGCAGTCAGCGACGAGGAGCTGAGCCAGGTCATCATGACCACAAGAGAGCGGTCGTTTCTCGGCCTCGGCCTCTTCGGCAAACAGCGAAAACCCTTCAGCGGGGAAGAGTTCACAAAAGACCTGCTTCTTCTCAAAAAGCTCTATACCTACAAAGGATACTTCTTTGCCGACATTGACACCCTCCTTCAAAGAAAAAAAGGAGGTCAACGGATCGATATTGACTTCCGGATAACGGAAAACCAGCCAACCACAATAGACTCCCTTGCCTATCAAGGGCTTGGCACCATCGCGCCTGAACTCAGAAAGCGGTTCTTTTGGGAACAGAAACTGCACAAGGGCGACATCTTCTCCGTTGAAGGGCTCATTGACGAACGGGACCGCGCTCTGGCATTCTTCAGGGAGGAAGGCTTCGCCTTTTTCAATGAAGACAGTCTCAAAATCACGGTTGACACCACCGGCACCCGCGCCGGCATTACATATATGCTCAGCCTCCCCCGGCAGCTTCATTATGGCACCGTGACAGCAGTTGTCCATAACCCGCTGAAACGACGCTCCTCCGGCCCCCCTGTAACAACCTTCCAGGACAGCGCCCGCATCACCATTCCTGAACGGGTAAACATTTCACCCGTACTCATCAGCTCGGCCATCAGCTTCCGGCCCGGAGAACTCACCCGTCGGAGCCGCGAAGAGCGCACACTCCAGAACCTCGGCACTACAAACATCTTTTCATCCATCTATATCAAAGAGGATTCCGTCAAAGCAGACAAACTCTACAGCACCGTCCATCTCGAACCCGCCCCGAAACATCAGCTGGAACCCAAACTTCTGGTTGACAACCGCTACGGCTCTCTCTTTATCGGAGGCGCCCTCAGCTACGAAAACCGGAACCTCTTCGGAGGAGCCGAACAACTGCGGACTACAGCAGAATACGGAAGCCAGACCGGCAGCAGCAACAACCTCCTTGACAACCTCACCTCCGACCAGTACGACAAGGTGACCCCCTATGAACTCAGGCTCAAAAACACGCTGCTTCTTCCCGTCCTGAGAAACCCGGGCAACTTCTACAGCGTCACGGCCGAATATGCAAAAACAGAGCTGCCGGTCCTCCTCTCAAACCGCTACGCCCTTCTCAGAGCGAGCTACAGCGCAAAAAAAGGGCCCTCGTCACAACTCAATTTTGACTTCTTTGATATAGAATTGGTCGAAAAAGACTCCCTCAGAGGCTTCAAACAACTCTTCACAACAGATTTGGCAGAGAACATAGGCATCGATCCGACCGACACCGATGACCTCAACGCCGGGCTTGACAGCCTGCTCGACACCCATATCAACCAGACCTTCAGGCTTCGGTTCAACACATCAAACCGCCAACGGGTCCCGGCCCGCGGAACCGTCCGCACTGTCGACATCCTCCTTGAACACGCTGGTGCCCTGCCCTGGCTGATCGATGAATACATTGACACCTCCGGGAAAGAGGGGTTCACCGACAATGACCCGCAGATCTTCGGCACAACCTACTCGCAGTATGTCAAGGCCGATACACGCATCACCCTCATCCGCCAGCTCTCTGCAAAAGAGCAGCTTGCCGGCAAACTGGATGTTGGATGGATGGCGCCCTGGGGCAAAGCCGAAGCAACCCCGGAAGAGCGACGATTCTATGCCGGAGGTTCCAACAGCATGCGGGGCTGGCTTTTCAACACGCTCGGTCCCGGCAGCAGCGAAAGCGACGCCGCGTCAAACTTCGGAGCTGACATCAAGCTTGAAATGGCTCTGGAATACCGTCTCAAATTCTTCCGTCTGTTCGGACAGGAGTCCGGCGTCACCTTCTTTACCGACATTGGAAACATCTGGAACCGCAACGGCACCTACGCCCTCAGCTTCAACTCCCTCACACGCGACTTCGCCTGGGACTACGGACTCGGACTCAGGATAGGCTCGCCCATCGGTCCTTTCCGGTTTGACTTCGCATGGAAACTCCACGATCCGGCACTCGATAATCCATGGGTCATATCGAGCGGAGGTCCGGGAAATGTCACCTTCAACTTTGGAATCGGCGAAGCTTTTTAACCACACAAAACCCTCGACAGCCATGCCAGAACAGTCAACTCTCATTGCCCCCTCCATCCTCTCCGCCGACCTCACCCGTCTAGGTCAATCCCTTAAAATAGCGGAAGATGCAGGTGCTGACTGGATCCACTGCGACATCATGGACGGCAATTTCGTCCCCAACATCACCTTCGGCCCCATTGTCGTTGACGCCATAGCAAAAAACACCCCGCTTGTCATCGACACGCACCTGATGATTGCCGACCCCGACCGATACATAGAAGCGTTCGTCAAAGCCGGGTCTCATCAGATAACCGTCCATCAGGAAACCTGCCCGCACCTGCACCGCACAATCCAGTTCATCAAGAGCCTCGGAGCCAAAGCAGGCGTATCTCTCAACCCGGCAACTCCCATATCCACACTTGAATCCATCCTCCCCGACCTTGATCTTGTTCTCATCATGTCAGTCAACCCCGGATTCGGAGGACAGAAATTCATCCCCTCCTCCGTAGAAAAAATCCGTCTTCTTCATCAGATGCGCACACTGCGTAACCCCGATATGGTCATTGCCGTTGATGGAGGAATCACCGAAGAGAACGCGCAGGAAGTTGTCTCGGCAGGAGCCGATGCGCTTATAGCCGGAACCGCGTTTTTCANGGCAGCAGACCCGAAAGCAGCTGCCGCAAAAATCAAAAGTGCATCCCGATAGGAAAAAAAGGAAGGAACTGGCCGGAGCCTCAGGCGTTCGGCCAGGAAAGGGAACGAAGTTCACTGCTGACCTGAAGACCCTCGCCGATGAGCACGGCGTCAAACCCCGCATCTCTGACAAGAGCAATGTCATCTGCGGTTTTCAGCCCGCTTTCCGAAACAGCAATGACACCGGAAGGGAAATACGGACGAAGTGAGGCCGAGGTAGCGGGATCAACCGAAAAATCTTTCAGGTTCCGGTTGTTCACTCCGACCACCTCCGCTCCTGATTCAATGGCCAAAGCAAGCTCATGCCGGTCATGAACCTCCACAAGCACATCAAGCCCGATCTCTCCGGCCATCTGCAGGTAATCGTGAAGCTCGGAGGGTTCAAGCGCCGCCACAATAAGAAGAATAGCATCGGCGCCCATGATGCGAGACTCGAAAATCTGCAGCTCATCAATAATGAAATCCTTGCGCAGGACCGGAAGGGAAACCGCAGCGGCAACCTGCTGCAGATACCCGGCTGAACCCTGGAAAAAATGCCTGTCAGTCAGCACGGAAAGAGCAGAAGCCCCCAAAGCCTCATAGGCAAGCGCAATGCGGACAGGATCAAAATCCTCAACGATGACCCCTCTTGAGGGGGAGGCTTTCTTGACTTCGGCTATGAGACGAATGGAGCCCCCCTCACCCTGAAGGGCGCGGGCAAATCCCCTACAGGAAGGGAGGGATGAGGCAACATCACGATACCTTGCAGACGGATTCTGTCGCTTCAACGCCTCCACCTCCCTGCGTTTCTCCTCAAGAATGGCGGAAAGATATTTCATAGTCTCTTTCTCACTCCGCCAAGGCAAGCTCGCGCAGCCCGTCCTCACACACAACAATCTGACGGATATTGTCAAGAAACCAGCGGTCGATGGCAGTTGCCTGAAAAATTTCCTCAACCGTTGCCCCCGCCTGAAAGGCATAGCGGATATAAAACATTCTATCTGCCTTGGGAACCTTGATTTTCTCCAGAATATCCTCCTTGGCAAACCGTTTCTGCTCCGGGGTCATATCAACAACATTCATAAGGTCCTTTCCATCAGCACCCAGCCCCGCACGGCCAATTTCAAGACCGCGAAGCGATTTCTGCAGCGCCTCACGAAAGTTCCGTCCAAACGCCATCACCTCACCAACAGACTTCATCTGGACACCAAGGCGGGCGTCGACATTCTTGAACTTCTCAAAATCCCAACGGGGAACCTTCACCACGCAATAATCAATGGCCGGCTCAAAACTCGCAGGTGTTGACTTGGTGATGTCATTGAGAATTTCGTCAAGGGTATAGCCCACAGCAAGTTTGGCCGCCACCTTGGCAATCGGGAAGCCTGTCGCCTTAGAAGCCAGCGCTGAACTGCGCGACACCCTCGGATTCATTTCAATAATAACAATCCGTCCATTCTCCGGATTGATGGCAAACTGGATGTTGCTTCCGCCGGTCTCAACACCGATTTCACGGATAATGCGAACGGAGGCATCCCGAAGCTCCTGATACTGACGGTCACTGAGGGTCTGTGCCGGAGCAACCGTTATGCTGTCGCCCGTATGCACACCCATCGGATCCACATTCTCAATACTGCAGACAATAATCACATTGTCAGCAAGATCACGGATAACCTCAAGCTCATACTCCTTCCAGCCAAACAGGCACTCCTCAACCAGCACTTCGCCAATCGGGCTCTCTGCAAGGCCATGACGCACCGCATCATAATATTCCGCCTTGGTCTCGGCAAACCCTCCACCCGTCCCACCAAGCGTAAACGAAGGGCGGATAATGATTGGCAGACCGATCTCCTCAAGGGCTTCCCGAGCCTCTTTTTCATTCCGGACAAAAAATCCTTTCGCCATCTCAAGGCCAAGCTTCTTCATGGCATCGCTGAACAATTCACGATTTTCAGCCTTACGGATGGCACGGAGTTTGGCTCCAATCAGCTCAACCCCGTTGCGCTCCAGAATACCCGACTCGGCAAGACTCACAGCCGTATTCAGGGCCGTCTGGCCTCCCATTGTCGGAAGAAGCGCATCAGGCTTCTCCTTCTCAATTATTTTCTGCACATACTCCGGAGTAATCGGCTCGATATAGGTGGCGTCAGCCAGATCAATATCGGTCATGATTGTCGCCGGATTGCTGTTCACCAGAATGACCCGGTAACCGTCCTCCTTGAGAGCCCGGCAGGCCTGAGTACCCGAATAATCGAATTCGCACGCCTGACCGATCACAATCGGACCGGCACCGATCACTAAAATGGACTTGATGTCTTCCCGCTTTGGCACTGGTATCTGGGTCTTAGGTCTTAGGTAAGTTTCAATGGCTCATAATGTACAAAATTTCCAGCTATTCCACGACGCGTATCGGCTCCTGATGAAACCCGCCAGACTCCCGGCGAAGCCACGCAGTCACCTCGCTCGGACTGCCGTTCACCATGGAAATGATGAGCATGGTATGGCCCGGTCGGGCAAAATCCACATCATGGAGCGAAGGTACCGCAGGAGAGTTGATGTGGGAGTGATATGAGCCGACGATGGCGTAACCCAAAGCCGAAGCCTCGCGGTCTATGTCGTCATACTCCTGTCGGGAAATCTCGAACCCGCTTTCACGGCCATGATACAGGCAGTTCCGGCAGGGGGCAACCTCGTGAACCATGTGTTCAATCTCTCCCCTCCGGCCTGCCTGCTGTACTCCTGCGAACAACCCGCAGCACTCATACGGCAGTTCACGGAAAGCCTGTTCCTGAATGATTTCAAATGCTCTGCGGGGTATTTTCATTCTTGTACTGCACAATCAGATTACTGAAGTCTCAACCCTTTTCCCTTCGTTTATCTTTGAAGGCTCAAAGCGCCCTTGCCCCTATATCCCTGCGGAAAACCGCCCCATCAAAATGGACAGCAGCAACAGCCCTGTAGGCTGACTGAAGGCTTTCGCGTAAAGTCGGGCCAACAGCAGTCACCGAAAACACTCTGCCCCCGGCCGTCAGAAGCCTTTCCCCCTCAAGCGCCGTCCCGGCATGGAACAGCGAGCACTCCTTCATCGCCTTCAGCGAATCGTCAATGGCAACGGCAATACCTGTAGGGTAACTGCCGGGGTAGCCTTCCGAAGCCATCACCACCGTGGACGCTGAGCCGGAGCGCATTGTAAAAGGAACATCCCGAAGCCCGCCCTCCACACTGGCAAGAAGCGCCGCAGCAAAATCACTCTCAAGAAGAGGAAGCACCACCTGTGTTTCCGGATCGCCGAGGCGCACATTGTACTCCACAACCGACGGTTCCCCCCCATCTATCATCAACCCCACATAGAGAAACCCCGTAAAAGGGCAGCCCTCACTTCGCATCCCCTCAAGCGTGGGAACAACAACCCGTTCCTCAACTTTTTTCATCACCTCCGCCGTAACCACAGGAGCAGGAGCATACGCGCCCATACCTCCCGTATTCTTTCCGGTATCACCCTCACCTATGCGTTTATGGTCCTGAGCGGGAAGAAAGAGCCGGTACTCGACACCGTCAGTCAAGACGAAAACACTCGCCTCCTCTCCTTTCAGAAAATCCTCTATCACCACCTCATCGGCAGCATCACCGAACACCCGTTCATCAAACATCTCACCAATGGCACGGTGGGCACTTTGAGGGTCAGGCGCAATAATGACACCCTTGCCTCCGCAGAGGCCGCTCGCCTTCAAAACCTGCGGCCAACCCGAAGCCGGAAGTGAATCAAGATAAGCCATCGCACTCCCCCGGTCGCGGAACACATTGTAGGCTGCGGTAGGAATATTGTGGCGCTTCATAAAATCCTTTGAAAACACCTTGCTGCTCTCAAGCCGGGCTGCATCACGCCGTGGTCCGACAATTTTCATTCCGGCACTCCGGAAACTGTCCACAATCCCAGCCTCAAGAGGCTGTTCAGGACCCACAACAGTCAACCCTATACCTTCATTCCGGGCAAAATCAAGCAGCGCATCCACCGCCGCAGCCTTCACATCAACATTGCGAACCTTGCCCCCCATCATGGCGGTTCCCCCGTTACCAGGGGCAACAAACAGGGCCGAAACAAGATCACTTCCGGCAAGAGAGTGAGCCATGGCATGCTCCCTCCCCCCGCTTCCTATAATCAATACCTTCATTCACTCTCCCTTTCCCCCTGTGGTTTATAGACAGGGGTTTATTACATTACTCTCATCTCAACCTGAACGGCAACAAAGGTATATAAAGCAGAGCGTGTAAATAAAACAATTAAAAAATTTCACAGCCCCGCCCCCTGAACCCCGGGGTGCGTTGTATCATACCATCATGGCCATATCGCCGATACTCTCCCGCCACATTCTTCCCGGCGCCCTCAGCCTCCTCTACCGGAGCCTGAGAATACAGGTGTCGCCTTCCGGCTTCAAACTTCCCGACAACGAAAAAGGCTGCATTGTCGCCTTCTGGCACGGCCGCATGGCAGTTGGCTGGCTACTCGCCCGTTCACTCGCCAAAGGGCGAACGATTGCGGCCATAGCAAGTCTCTCTGAAGACGGCAGCATACTTTCCGACGCCCTCACAACACTAGGATTCAAGCTTATCCGCGGCTCAAGCTCCACAGGGGGGGCAGAGGTCCGCAGTGCCATGCAGACGGAACTGGAGAAGGGCACCATAGTATGCATCACCCCCGACGGCCCCCGCGGACCCTTCGAACGAATGAAATACGGAACCGTGCGCATAGCCTCCGAAGGGAAGCTTCCCATCATCTTCGCTGAAATAGACATGCCAGCCAGCCGCCAGCTGAAAAGCTGGGACAGGTTCCTCATTCCCCTTCCCTTCAGCAAAGTTCAGGTTACCCTTCACACCATTCTCCCGCCCCCATTCAGCTCCGAAGAAACGCTTCGGGCATTCTCCGAAGAGCTCTCAGACCGGTTCACCCATGCATAAACGCCCCCTCTCCATACTGCTCAGGCCGCTGGGACTCCTCTATGGGCTGATTGCCGAAATCCGTAACACCCTGTTCGAAACCGCCCTCCTCACCCCATGGCGCCCCCCCTGCCCTGTTGTCTCCATCGGCAACATCACGGCCGGAGGAACAGGAAAGACCCCGATGGTTGACTGGACAACGAAATATTTTCTCTCACTCGGCTGCAGAGTTGCCATCATCTCGCGGGGCTACGGCAGACTCACGAAAGGAGTGCAGATGGTATCTGACGGGCGCCATCTTCTTTTAAGCGCAAGAGAAGCTGGAGATGAAACGGCAATGCTGGCAGCAAACAACCCCGAAGCCATTGTCGTTGCCGCTGAAAAAAGAAAAGAGGGCGCCCGTTTCATTCAGAAAACCTTTGAGAATTTTCCGCCCGATGTCATTATCCTCGACGACGCTTTCCAGCACCGCCAGATGGCACGCGACCTCGACATCGTCATCGTCAGCGCCAGCGAACCTTTTTTCAAGGCACGGATGCTGCCCGAAGGACGGCTGCGCGAACCGCTCCGGAACCTTGCACGGGCTGACATCATCCTTCTGGGGAAAATCACCGACCCCGACGAAGCCGATGCAATAGAGCATGCACTCACAGCAACCGGTCGGCCAGTCCTCAGAACACGGGTACATACGCTCGGCCTCGAGCCCGTAACTGACTGCTCTGAAGAGTCCGCCAACACCGGCGTTCAGCTTCAGGCGCTTGCCTTTGCAGGCATTGCCGCACCCGAAGAGTTCCTTGCCAGCCTCCGCAGAACAGGAACGGATGTCCGGGCCCACAGATTCTTCCGCGACCACCAGCCCTACACCACCGAAACAGTTCGTTCACTCATCAGGGAGGCAAAAGAGAAAGGGCTGTCGCTCGTCACAACCGAAAAAGACTGGTTCCGCCTGTTGGGCGACCCCCAACTGAAGGAGCTGATGGAACAGGCTGGATGCAGCTACCTGAAAATAGAAACCAGGCTCCCTGAGGGAGAAGAAAAGCTCCGTATGGCACTCAGAGATCTTGTGGGGAGATAGAAACTTCAAAAAAGAGGGATCACTGCTCCTTGAGAATGGCTGACACAGCCTTGAAGCGTTCACTTCCAGCCTCTCGAAGAAGCTCGAAAAGAGCCATTTCAGTACTGGTAAGCAATGCTCCCGCCCGCTCCATGCAGCCTATACCCAACTGCCTGTTCGCTTCAGTGCGCGATGAAACCGCGTCGGTGAGAATATGGACATTGTAGCCGAAATCAAGCAGCTCGATGGCGGTCTGATAGACACAGACATGGGTCTCCATACCGGCGATGAGAATGTCGTTCCGACCGTATGAGCGGAGAGATGCCATGAAATCATCTTGGCCGCAGCAGCTGAATGAAAGCTTTTCAAGCGGGAGAGCACCGGGAAGCAGCTCCATGATTGGCTCCACAGTTCTTCCGAGCCCTTTGGGGTACTGCTCGGTCACCATAACCGGAACTTCAAGCACAGTGCAGCCCCGAACCATACGCGAAAGCGCAGCTATGACGGAGTCGCTTCCAGCAACGCTTGCCGCAAGCCGTCCCTGTACATCAATGACGAGAAGCAACGACTCTTCAGGTTGAATCATGGGAGGAATTGTCTAATAAAAACAATGGTTGGAAATACAGCGCGGAGAGAACTTCCGACAGCAAATATCATACCTTTCTGTAACTTTAAAGATACAAAATCACACGAAATTCATGCAAAACAAAACTGCAGCACCTCATTACCAGCCACCCGGCAAACGGGGAGAATACCTTGTCGCAATCCAGTTCCTCCTGATTTTCAGCTTCATCGCACTTCCTGTCATACCTGCGGTCCCGGACTCACTCGCCAGCTTCATTCCCGAACCCCTGCGCTGGACTGTCCTGATTCTCTTCTCCATAGCAGCAATGATCTTCGGATCACTCGGCTCCCGCCATTTGAAAGAGGTACTCACACCCCTTCCCTATCCGGTTGAGCACAGCCGCCTCATCACCACAGGCATCTACAGCCTTGTGCGTCACCCGCTTTACAGCAGCCAGCTCTTGCTGGCCACCGGATGGAGCATCTTCAGCCTGAGCCTCTCACACATGCTCCTCACCATTCTGGCCCTCGCCTTCTTCAGCTTCAAAGCCTCCCGCGAAGAACGGTGGCTCACCCTGCGCCATCCTGAATACAGCGACTACCGGAAACAAGTGAAAAAATTCATTCCCTGGATATACTGAAACAGGACGGAAAACCCACAACCTCAAACCATCACCATAGCAATGAAAAAAACAGGTGTCATTCTCTCAGGCTGCGGATTCCTCGACGGATCGGAAATCCATGAAGCTGTCCTCACCCTGCTTGCCCTCGACCGCGCCGGCATTGAAGCAGTCATGCTCGCCCCCGACATACCGCAGACCCATACAGTCAACCACCGCACCGGCGAAATGGAGGAAGGCCAGATGCGCAATGTACTCGACGAATCAGCCCGCATCGCACGGGGAGCCGTCACCGACCTTGCGCTTATTGACACCCTCGAGCTCGATGCCCTGATTCTTCCGGGAGGATACGGAGCCGCCAAAAACCTCAGCGACTACGCCTTCAAAGGAGCCGAATGCAGCCTCAATCCAGATGTCGCCCACGCAATACGATCGTTCCATACTGCAGGAAAACCCATCGGATTCATCTGCATTGCCCCCGCACTGGCCGCACAAGTTCTTGGAGCAGAACACCCCCCGCTCACCATCGGCAACGACCCCTCAACAGCAGAAGATCTTGAGAAAATGGGAGCCCGGCATGTCGACTGCCCGGTATGGAATGCAATCGTATGGAACGAAGGGAAAGTGGTCAGCACACCCGCCTACATGCTGGGCCCCTCCATCGCCGAAGTGGCAAAAGGTATTGACCGGCTGGTTGAAGAACTTGCCAGGCTACTCTGAACGGCGGTTTTTATAAAACGGGACGCCCGCCTCTCGGGGAGCGGCCGAATGGCCCATGAAACCAGCCAGGACAAGCAGCGTCACCACATAGGGAATTATCTGCAGCAGCTGCGAAGGAATCCAGCCGCCCTGGGTCCATATCTCCAGAGACTCAGCAGCGGCAAAAAACAGGCTCGCAAGTGCCGCCCCCAAAGGGTTCCACCGCCCGATAATCATTGCCGCCAAAGCAATATACCCCCTGCCGGCCGTCATATTGTCGGTGAAGGTATGCTGCTGGAACACAAGAAACGCACCGCCAAGAGCGCCGAGAAGGCCTGAAACAAGCACCCCCGAATACCGCATGCCCTGCACATTGATGCCGGCACTGTCCGCCGTTGCAGCGTCCTCACCTGTCGCACGCAGCCTAAGGCCATAAGGAGTATGGTAGAGAATCCAGTATCCGGCGGCAACGGAAACGAGAGCAGCAAGGAAGAGCGGGTCAAGAAAAAGAGAGGCCGCTCTCAAGCCGGGAATGCGAGGAGAATTGATGGAACTGCCATAGAGCAGCACCAGACCGAACCGTGTCGCACCCATCACAAGAATATTGACGGCAATACCCGCAACAATCTGGTCGGCCTTCAGGGTAACGGTAATGAATGCAAACAGAAGCGCGACCAGAAGACCGAGAAGAAGAGCACCTGCCATGCCCCCCAACACCGAACCGGAAACATGCTGCCCCGCAGCCGCACCGAACGCGCCAGCCAGCATCAGTCCCTCAAGCGCAAGGTTCACCACCCCGCCGCGCTCCGAAAAAACCGCCCCGACGGAGGTCAGCACATAGGGAACTGAAATACGCAGAATCTGCAAAAAAACAACCCCGAGCGCCGCGCCCGTCAGCCCATACTGCAGTTGATCCATAAGAGCTTTTTATCATTTTTTTCAAAATAGGCATTTTCTTCCCTTCACCATACAATGATTTCATCTTGCATACTGACAGGAATTAGCGTTATTATCCTTTTCACCCCTTGAAGCAACAGACGATAACAGACCGAATGGAATTCAGCCACATCACCATACAAGGTGCACGGGTACACAACCTCCGCAACATTTCACTCAAAATCCCGCGCAACAGGTTTGTTGTCATTACCGGACTCAGCGGCTCAGGAAAATCCAGCCTCGCCTTCGACACCATCTACGCCGAAGGCCAGAGGCGCTTCATGGAGACCCTCTCCCCCTATGCACGCCAGTACATCGGCAACATCGAACGCCCCGATGTCGACTTCATTGAAGGGCTCTCGCCCGTCATCGCCATCGACCAGAAAAGCACCAGCCGCTCACCCCGTTCCACCGTCGGCACCATCACTGAAATTCACGACTTCGTCAGGCTGCTCTTTGCAAAAGCCGGCCGACGATACGACCCCGTAACCGGCCAGATGCTCCAGAAACAGAGCGAAGAGAGCATTGTCGACTCCATCATGGCATTGGAGGAAGGCACCAAAATACAGATTCTCTCTCCCCTCGTTACCGGAAGAAAAGGCCACTACCGCGAACTCTTTGAACGGCTCATGCTCAAAGGGTGGCTGCGCGTCCGCGTTGACGGCAAGTACCGCGAGCTCGAAAAAAACATGCAGCTCGAGCGCTACAAAACCCACACCATAGACCTTGTTGTCGACCGTCTGGCCCTCGCCCCCGATCTTCGGGAACGCATTACCAAAGCAGTCGCCCTTGCCATAGCAAACTCCGAACATCGCTCAACACTCTCCTGTGACCCGCTCGATCCGGAAATGAAAGAGATGGTCTTCAGCACCCGCTACGCCTACTCCGACGGCTCCGTCCCCGTCGACACCCTGGCACCAAACCACTTCAGCTTCAACTCCCCCTTCGGTGCATGCCCCGAATGCAACGGCATTGGCGAACTCATGCAGCTCTCGGCGCAACTGATACTCCCCGATCCCACACGCTCCCTGAACGAAGGCGGGCTCGACCCACTCGGCAAACCCGGAAAAAGAAACATCTGGCAGATCATACGGGCAATCGCCCGCGAATACAGCTTCAACCTCGACACCCCAATTGCCGACATTCCCGACGAAGCAATTGAGATTCTGCTACACGGATCGGGAAGCAGAGCCTTTGATGTCACCTACAGCAACTCCGGACTCGACACATCATACCCGCAGAAATTTCCCGGAGCCATTCCCTATGTTGAAGAGATCAGCAGCAACGCCTCCACCCCGAAAATCCGAGAATGGGCAGAAAGCTACATGGTCCGCATGCCATGCCCCGAGTGCGGCGGAGCAAGACTTCGCCGTGAAAGCCTGCTCGTAAAAATCAACGGCCTCAACATAGCAGAAACCGAATCCCTTCCCCTTCAGGAATGCCTCGACTTCTTCAGCACACTTGAAGGAGGACTGAGCGCAAAAGAAAAGCTGGTTGCAGAGCCTGTCCTGCACGAAATCACAAAACGGCTCCGATTCCTGCTCAATGTAGGCCTCGACTACCTCACCCTCGACCGCGGCTCACAAACCCTCTCAGGAGGGGAAGCCCAGCGGATACGGCTCGCATCACAGCTCGGATCACAACTCAGCGGTGTTCTCTATGTTCTCGACGAGCCCAGCATAGGACTTCACCAGCGCGACAACCACAAACTCATTGCCTCCCTTCTCCGCCTGCGCGACCTTGGCAACACAGTACTCGTCGTTGAGCACGACCGCGACACCATGCTCCAGGCCGACGAAATCATCGACATGGGGCCCGGAGCTGGAGAGTATGGCGGGAAAATCGTCACTCAGGGCACAGCCGATGCCCTTGACCCCCGCTCACTCACCGCCGGCTACCTCAGCGGTTCACTGAAGGTCGCATGTGCAGCAGAGCCCGAGCAGAAAAAAGCCCCGGAGCACATTCTCAACCTCACAGGCTGCACCGGCAACAACCTCAAAGAGGTCGATCTCCGCATCCCCCTCGGCTCCCTCGTCAGCATCACAGGTGTCAGCGGCTCAGGCAAATCGACCCTCATCAACGAAACCCTCTACCCTATACTCGCCCGCCACTTCTACCGCTCCAAACTCTTCACCTACCCCTACAAAGCAATTGAAGGGCTTGAACACATCGATAAAGTCGTTGGCGTAGACCAGTCACCCATAGGACGCACCCCCCGCTCCAACCCCGCCACCTATACCGGAGTCTTCACCTTCATCCGCGACTTTTTCAGCCGCCTGCCCGAAGCCCAGATACGCGGATACAAAGCCGGCCGGTTCAGCTTCAATGTCAAAGGAGGCCGATGCGAAGCATGCCAGGGGGCAGGCACCAGAAAAATAGAGATGAACTTTCTCCCCGATGTCTATGTCCAATGCGAAAACTGCAAAGGGGAACGCTACAACCGCGAAACGCTGCTCGTCAAATACCACGGGAAATCCATTGCCGATGTTCTCGACATGACCATCACCGAAGCCGCCGACTTCTTCACCGACTTCCCCCGCATCCGCCGCATCCTCGCCACCATGCAGAGCGTCGGACTCGGCTACCTCAAGCTCGGCCAGCCCTCCCCCCTCCTCTCCGGCGGCGAAGCCCAGCGCATAAAACTCTCAGCCGAACTCGCCAAAATCCAGACAGGCAAAACCCTCTACATCCTTGACGAACCCACAACAGGCCTCCACTTCCAGGACATCCAGCACCTCCTCGAAGTCCTCCGCCGCCTCGTCGACAAAGGCAACACCGTCATCATCATTGAACACAACCTCGACATCATCGGCAACAGCGACTGGATCATCGACCTCGGCCCCGAAGGCGGCCACGGCGGCGGCCACATAGTAGCCGAAGGCACCCCCCTCACCCTCACCAACTCCCACACAGCAAAAGAACTCAAAACCTGGCTCGCCATCTAAAAAAAAACCGTAAAAGTTGGGGACACTCATGACTGAGTGTACTTATCCGACAAAAGGTCGCACTCGCAAGGATACTCAAAACCCTTACAGCGGCAGCAGAAAATCAGGAATGATGCTGACCTCAATGCCCTGCATGATGCTGTCAAAAAAGATGACCATCCTGTCTTCACGGCCCTGCTTGACCACAATCCCTTCAAGATCCTTGAAGGGACCGGCAAGCACCCGAACCTTCCGGCCGGCAGGCATGGTTGAGACAGTCTGGTGCAATGCATCAGGCTCCCTGACGAGAGTACGGAGCCATTCAATATCGCGCTCGCTGATGACAGAGGGGTTCCGGCCAATGCCGATGAACTTCACAACCCCTTCAGTTTCAAGCACTTTTATATGCTCGTGCTTCATATCGATATTCACGAATACATAACCGCGAAACAACGGCTCGTATACCTTTTTCTTCCGGTCGCTCCACTGCCGCATGGTTTCAAGAAGCGGAAGAAAACTGGTCAACTCCTTTTCCTCCAGCCACTGATGAACTTTCTTTTCGTAACGGGAACGGACATAGACCGCATACCAATGCGGATTCAACTCTTCAATCATAGACAAGGATCCTAACGGACAAAAATTTTAAGGCGGCCCTCCTCGGGAGCCCGTAAACTCCCCTCAATTCCGACGCCTCACTGCGTAAAACATTGGCCACAAGAGCAAGGAATGTAATCACTGCCAAACCAAATACCCTTCCCGGGATCAAAAATAATAGCAAAAATCACAAAAAACAGTCGAATTCTCACAAAAGAAGCACACGATACCACGCAATTCCCATCATCTCCCGCAACGCCGTGAATGACAGCTGCAAAGCCTCGGGATCCGGGATGAACGAGAGAATGGTAGTGCGGGCTGAAGGCTGGACCCGGTAATCCACCCGGAAGGGCACCACAGTGAACCCGGCAGAACGGAACAGCCGAAGCGACCGGGTCATGTGAAATGCACTGGTGACAAGGATAATGCGTTTGTTCGGCCCAAGAAGCCTTGCGGCAGCACGGGCCTCTTCTGCCGTATTGCCGGCAATACCAGTTACCCTTACCCCATCCGCCGGCACCCCGAGCAGAACGGCACGGCGTCGGAGCAGCTCCCCCTCCGGCTCGAAATTCTCCCGCCACGGCAGCCGGCCCCCGGTGAAAACCAGGAGCGGCGCCCGGCCGGCCCTAAACAGGTCAACACCTGCCTCGAACCGATCGGCGGCATCACCCCATTCGCCAGACGGTGCCCCGGGAATTTGCAATGTCATTCCGCCAAGCACCACAATAGCCTCCGCTGGAGCAATTGATGAAACCGCGACCCGCCGGCCGGGACCCTCAAGGACGCGCATCAGACCATCTCCGGCAACAGGAATCGACATGAGCCAGAGCAGTCCGATTCCCATCCATACGAGCCATCGGCGATGAAGCACCATGCCAGCGGCTACCAGCAGAATCGAGAGCCCTGGCGGAAGCAGCAGCAGCGGCAGAATCTTATACAGCATCAGCATTGCGCCACATCCCTCCCCTCTTCAGCCGGATGATCAAGCAGCCAACGGTCAATGAGCCCGAGAAACTGCCTGCCGTATCGCTCAAGCTTCACCTCGCCAACACCCGAGACCGAAAGCATTTCCGCTCCACTTCGGGGACAGAGAGAAGACATCAGGCGAAGCGTCCTGTCTGTAAAGACCTGATAGGGGGCTATTCCCTGCTCATCGGCAAGAACCTTGCGAAGCGAACGCAACTGCTCAAAAAGAAGGGGGTCTCCCTTCTGGTCATCCCCCTCGGCAGCAGTCCTGGCCGCCGATTTTGCCACCACCTCCAGTGCCATGGAAACCGTTGTTTCACCGCGAAGCACCCCGACAGCCTTTTCACACAGCATCAGCACAGGATAAAGTCCTTCAGCCTTGGCAATCACATTCTGTGCAAGCAGTTCATCAATGAGCTGCCGCCAGAACTTTTTATCTTTCCCCTTGCCGACCCCGTAAGTTTTAATGCGGTCATGGCCACACTCTTTGACTTTCCTGTTTTTGCTTCCAACCACCACATCAACAATATGCGCAGCTCCGAACCTCTCATCGGTGCGTGCAATTGCCGACAGCAGAATCTGCGCTTCAACCGTGCAGTCAACGCTCTTGAAATGGCCAAGACAGACATCGCACGAACCACAGTTCTCCTTGCTGTACTGCTCCCCGAAATAGTTCAGCAGAGCTTTGCGCCGACATACCCCCGACGAGGCAAAAGATGCCACCTTCCGGAGTGCCTCAAGCGCACGGGCTTTTTCCCCTTCGTCTTCCATGGTGTCAATGAAAAAACGCAGTTTTGCCTGATCACCCTGCGAAAACAGCAGGGTACAGTGCGCTGGCTCGCCGTCACGACCGGCCCTGCCTGTCTCCTGATAATAATTCTCAATACTTTTGGGCATGTCGGCATGAATGACAAACCGGATGTTCGACTTGTCGATACCCATACCGAACGCTATGGTTGCAACAATCACATCAACCTCATCACGGATGAAGGCGTTCTGGTTCCGCTCCCGCTCTTCATCACCCAGACCCGCATGATAAGCAAGAGCCCGAAACCCCTTGGCCTGAAGCATGGCGGCAGTATCATTGACACTTTTACGGCTGGTACGGTAGATGATGCCCGCCTTGCCGGAATGGGCCCGAAGCAGTGAAACAATCTGTGAATCCACACCATCCTTGAAAAGGACCGAATAGGTAAGGTTCGGGCGGTCAAACGAAGCCCTGACCGTAAAGGGCTCACGAAGAGCCAGCCGCCGGAGAGTATCGAGCTGCACCCGCTGGGTGGCGGTAGCGGTAAAGCCCGCCACGGGAACATCCCGGAACATGGTGACCAGAGAAGAGAGCTGGAGGTAATCAGGCCTGAAATCATGCCCCCATTCAGAGATGCAGTGCGCCTCGTCAATGACCGCCATGCTGACGGGCACCTTCCCGATCAGCTTCCGGAAAGAATCGAGGGCAAAGCGTTCGGGGGCCACATAGAGGAGGTCAAGTGAACCTGACTCCAGCTCATCAAGAACCTTGCGGCGACCAGCCAGAGAGAGAGAACTGTTCAGATACGCTGCACGAATGCCGTTTGCTCTCGCCCCGTCTACCTGATCTTTCATGAGCGCAATCAAGGGACTGATAACCATGCAGGTACCCGGAAGCAGAACCGCCGGGAGCTGATAGCAGAGTGACTTGCCGCCACCCGTCGGCATTACGGCAAAAACATCTCTCCCGTCAAGAAGGGCCCTGACCACTTCCCGCTGATTCGGCCGGAACCCCTTGAACCCGAATACCTTCTGCAGTGCATCATGCATCGCCTCCTCAGAAACCGGAACCCTCATACCTTCTGGAAATAATTTCATGACACCGGAACTCTCCGGCAAAGAAAGTATATACAGAGAACCACCCCCGAATGCAACGCCTTCATGTCATTGCACCGCCGGCCGCCGGCCCCGGAGCCCCCCCGAAAGCAGCCCCGCCATTTGAACAGCGGAACCAAGCAGCTCCCTATCGGCAAGAAACGGAAGGAACCGAAGGGCTTTCTCGAAAGGTTTATCGCGATTGTTCCTGAGCCACTCACTCTGATAGAGCACTGCCATCAAACGGTCCATTGACAGAGAAAAAGCGAAACGAACCACCCCCTCAAGCCTCAGCCTGGATCCTTTAAAAGAAGAGCTGCCTCCGTGAAGCTCATCCGTATGCAACGGCGTCATGCACAGCTCGCGACTCCCCCCACCCTCTCCAAGCCTGAAATCAATCGCCCGGCCACCGCTGAGCAGGAGGCGAAAAGCCACTGGCCGTAATGGTTTTCGGGAGGGATCTGCGCGCCACTCTCTCTTGACGGAACCACCCTCCCGGTAGCCAAACTCCAGCAATGCTCCGCCAACTGCCTCTTCAACATCACTGACAGAGAGACTTCTGTTGACACGCAGAAGAAGACAGACATGCAGGAGTTCCGATATGCAGCTGACAATGACACCCATCGTTCCTCTCCTCTTGAGAAGCGGCATCAGTCGACTGAAAGCAATGTCGCAATAGGCCNTCATCCCGACAAGCTCCCGGCAATCCATTCCTCCCGCAGAAACCACAGGACTGAAATTGTTGTACAGGCCCCAGTCATAGGAATGGATCCTCTTCTCTGCCTCGTATTCGCCGAACACCCTGGTCCCCGGATAGGGCGTCATCACCATGAACAGCGCCTGACCGAGTCCGAGGGAGCGGGCATAGGCCGGATAGGCAAAGCTGTCGGCAGCAGTTTCGTTCAAGCACCCGAGAATGAAATATCCTTCGGTACCGATGCCATGCTTCCTGCATAGAGCAACGGCCTTCTCAACATCATCCGGGGCATTGTTCTTGTTCATCAGCCGCAGCGTCTCCGGGTTAGGGCTCTCAATGCCAATTCCCACTTTATCAAGCCCCACCGCCTTCAGCTTCGGCAGAATCCGTTCAGCCCGGACCAGATCCGCCGCCCGAGTTTCCGTCATAATCCGGAAATTCGTCAACCCCCTCTCAATCATGAGATCACAGATTCTCTCCGCCCGCCTGATACTGGTCAGAAAGTTTGCATCCCATATCTTCAGCAGCTTTTTCATCTTCGGATCGTGCAGCAGCGCAATCTCCTCCACAACATTTTCCGCAGTTCTCGGTCGCCATTTACCATGCATCTGTCCGTTCGCACAGAACGAGCACGACCAGGGACATCCACGGGAAGTGTAGATGGTGTCAATGAAATACCGGTTTCCCTTTTCACCATACCGATTCGGCCGGAGGCTCCTGAGCGGAAAAGCAATGGTATCAATATCGGGGATGACCGGTCTGGGTTCGTTGCAAACCACAGTACCCTGCTCCCGAAAAGCCAAACCCCGAACACTCCGTGAAGGGCCATAGAGCACCAGTTCCCGGAACGACTCCTCCCCCTCTCCCCTCACCACCGCGTCAATATCGCCCTCCTGCAGCACCTCCAGCGGCAGCGCCGTGGGGTGGAAGCCGCCGACAACCACAAACGCACCTGCCTCGCGGGCAATGCGCGCCAGCTTAAGAGCCTGACTCCAGGCTCCGGTCATTGAAGAAATTGCCACAAGATCACAAGGGTGCTGCTTCAGGAGAGTGCGGAGGCTCTTGAAAATACCGTCATTGTAATAGTTCTCCGGCATGACGATGCTCTCCACATCCCGCTCTACGGCAGCAGCAAGATAGCAGACGCCGATGCAGTCTGAAATGTATCGGGGGAAGGGCGTAATGACCGCCTGCGGTGCCTCAAGAAGGCACAGATGCTTGAAATAAGCCATAAAGACTCAGGAGCTATAGCGTACGAAAAACCAGCAAGAAAGACTGTCTCTTCACTTGCCCGCCCTTTATTGGCACTGTGGTGGGGTTGCCCGAGACGGCAGACTGCTCGAGATGTGTGTATAATGAATATAGGCAAACATGGCGGGGGATAAAAAAAACAAGGCCACCCGGAAATAAATCCCGGGCAGCCTCTGAGTAAACATGATGGAAGGCCCAGCAGATTATGCTCCGGCCATCATCGCCTCCACATCACCCTCCACGCTGTCAATGGGCTTGATACCGAACTTCTCCACCAGAACGGCAGCAACATTCGGAGTCAGGAACTCCGGAAGTGTCGGTCCAAGACGGATGCCTTTCACGCCCAGGTAAAGAAGAGCAAGGAGCACGGTGACCGCCTTCTGCTCATACCATGCAATGTCGAAAGAGATCGGCAGATCGTTGATGTCATCCAGGCCGAACACCTCTTTCAGTTTCAGGGCAATGACAGCAAGCGAATAGGAATCATTGCACTGACCGGCGTCGAGCACTCTGGGAATACCACCGATATCACCGAGCTGCAGCTTGTTGTAGCGATACTTGGCACAGCCTGCAGTGAGAATCACCGTATCCTCAGGCAGCGCACCGGCAACTCCGGTATAATACTTCCTTGACGCATGGCGGCCATCACATCCCGCCATCACCACAAACCGCTTGATGGCTCCCGACTTCACGGCCTCAACCACCTTGTCGGCAAGAGCAAGCACCTGGTTGTGGGCAAATCCGCCAACAATCTCGCCCGTTTCAATTTCAACCGGCGGCTGGCAGGTTTTTGCCAGCTCTACAAGAGCCGAAAAATCCTTGCTTCCACCCTCTTTCCTCGCCGGAATATGCACAAGGCCCGGATACCCGGCCATGCCTGTAGTGAACATCCGCTTCCGGTAAGACTCACGGACAGGAACAATGCAGTTCGTCGTCATCAGAATCGGGCCATTGAACGACTCAAACTCACGATCCTGCTGCCACCATGAACCGCCATAGTTACCCACAAAGTGGGAATACTTCCTGAAAGCCGGATAGTAATGTGCCGGAAGCATCTCGCAGTGGGTGTACACATCCACCCCTGTACCCTCGGTCTGCTTCAGAAGCTCCTCCATATCACGGAGGTCATGGCCCGAAATCAGGATGCCCGGCTTTGTACCCACGCCGATATTGACCTTGGTGATTTCCGGATTGCCATAGGTGGAAGTGTTTGCCCTGTCAAGCAGCGCCATTGCCTTGACAGCAGTACCCCCTGTCTCAAGAACAAGGGCGGTCAGTTCATCAAGAGAAAGATCCTCAACCAGCGCCCCAAGACCTTTTGCATAGAATGCATTCACCTCGTCATCATCATAGCCAAGCACAGCAGCATGGTCCGTGTAGGCAGCAAGCCCCTTCAGACCATAAAGAATGAGGCTTTTCAGCGAGCGGAGATCCTCATTCGCACTGTAGGACTGAACTCCCACCGTCTCGGCTTTTGCAAGGAACTCATCAAGCGAGCTTCCGGTCCAACGCGCTGCATCATGGTCAGGAACAGCAGGAAGAAGCGCATTCAATCGATCACGCATAGCGAGGGTTTTCTTGATTTCCTCAACAATGGCAACATCATCAAAATTAGTGTTGGTAACCGTCACGAACAGTGACTCGCTTATTCTACGACCCGCTTCTCTCGACACCCCGCCCGCCTGCCGTCCGGCCGCAAGGGCCAGGCCCACAGTGGCGTACACCAGCGTATCCTGCAGTTTTGCCGTCATTTCATCCTTCCCGCAGACGCCCCTTGCTGTGCATCCCGTCCCATGGATGCTCTCCTGACACTGATCACAAAACATTCCCATTCTTTTTCTCCGTTTATTGTTGTGTTGCTGTTTCCGACGCCACCTGTTCAGCCATCCGTCTGTCTTCGGCCGCACCTGCCGCGTCACCTCTCTTCTCCTTCATTTCAGCCCTGCTTCGAAACGCCGCCCTATACAGACGGGCATTGTTCGGGTGGAGGTTGATGATTGCGCTGAAATCCTCGATTGCCCCAACCATGTCCCCCATCTTCGCCCGTACCATTCCCCGGTTTCCATACGCCACAATCATTTCACGAAACCTGAGCCCCATCTTCAGCGCCATGGTATAGTCAGCAACAGCACCCGCCCAGTTGCAGGAGCTACTCCTCGCGTTCCCGCGGTTGAACCAGCCCTCTGCGTTTCCAGGCTGATCCAGAATCATCCGGCTGATCTCCAGCTCTGTTCCTCGGTACCCGCCCATGGCATCTTTCATCATCGATTCAACCTCCTCACAGTTTCACCCATTCATCCGACACACTATCTCCCTTCACCTCAACCCTCATCGCCCCCGTCGAGCACCGGCCGATGAGCCTCCTCAAGGTCCCGCATCAGCTTGCCTATCGTAATGCCTGCGAACTCCCGCTGCACTACATGCTCAATCCGGAGAATTTCATGACGAAGCACGCAGTTCGAGCGGTTCACGCATATCTGCTTTCGGAACATGCACTCAGACACCTGCACCCGCCCCTGAAAAATCTCTATGATGTCCAGAAGGGCAATCTCGTCAGCATCCTTCACAAGCCGGAACCCCCCTCTGGCCCCCTCGCGGGACTCCACCAGACCATGGCGGATAAGATCCTGCAGCAGGCCGCGCAGAAACTGATAGGGCATCTGCTGCCCCTCGGCAATCACACGGGCCGAGAGAAACCCATCCCCCGCCGCTCCAAGAGCAAGCAAAGCCCGCACCGCATAGTCACTTTTTTTGTTCAGTACTTTCATCTGTTCGCTTAATTGATACCTTTTACATATCAGTTATAGAAGAGAATAAGGAGAATCGACGACAAATAATTTCCCTCCGGATGTTTTTTTTTTAAAAAAATTCTCCACCCACCACCCTGAACCCCATAACAGCACGCATTGTGTGAAATTGAGCTACATGTGTATATTGAAAAAAGAGAGCCCCTGGCAACCCGAAAAGAAGCGGAGCTGGATTATGCTGCAACTCAGAACCCCGGGGTACAGGGCAATAGACAATCTCCGCCGGCAGAGGGAATTCCCGACTGGCTGGAGCAGTATGACAGATCTTGAAAAGCAGGCCAACAGTTTTCTGGAAGCCTTTCACAGGGAACGGCATGAGGTTTCACGACAGTTCGGACCAGGCTTTTTTCTCCCCGAACTGATTGACGGTGCCCTTCGCACCTCGAAAGCCGAACATATGGATATGACGGCACTCTCCTCCACCCGGAAACTCCAGCTTGTCCGTGCACTTGAAAGGCTGACAGCCATGCTCGCACTCAACCGGCGGTATGTCAGATTTCTACGCCACATCATCATGGATATTGCTGAACGCAGCGGCCGCAATGCGCGGGTTCTTGAACTTGCCGGAGGAGCAGGAGGCCTTGCCTTCGCCCTTGCCGAAGAGGTTTCGCACAACAGGTTGCCCGCAGAGATAACCAGTTCCGACATTGTCCCCGCTTATGTTGCAGAGGGAAAGGAGACAGCCAGGAGAAAAAGACTCCCTGTCTCCTTCCGCACACTTGACGCCTGCAGCTTTGAAGGTATTGAGCCCGGCTCAATCGACATTGTCATTATGGCTCAAAGCCTCCACCATTTCACCGGTGGACAGCTCGCCATGATGATTGCGCGCTCAAAAGAAAACGGGGCAATGGCATTTGTGGGCATTGACGGATTCCGGAGCTTGATGCTGGCCGCAGGAGTACCGCTGATGGCCTCCCTTCAGGGAATCCCGGAATTCACTCTGGATGGATTCACCTCGGCAAGAAAATTCTACTCGGAACCCGAACTTGACGCACTGGCGGAAATAGCCACAGGCAAAAGAGACCATTCCGTCCTTTCCCGCTGGCCATTGACCATTACATCCATCAGTTTTGATGGATCACACACCCCGGCGGCACTATAGCCTGAGAGGCTGATCGCTTCAATCCCAAACTCCAAGGAGCTCGCGAACAATGAAACCAGCAACAATCATCGGAAGTGCCGCACTCTTTCTTGCCGCTATCCAGCTCGTCCCCTACGGCAAAAACCACACCAACCCCCCCATCACCGGAGAGCCGGCATGGGACGCCCCGCAAACACGGGAGCTTTTTTTCAAGACCTGCAGAGACTGCCACTCCAATGAAACCCTCTGGCCATGGTACAGCCACATAGCCCCTCTCTCCTGGCTCACCCAGCTTGATGTCTCGCTTGGCCGGGCCAAATTCAATGTATCAGAATGGGGCCGCGAGGGAAAAAACGAGGGAGAAGACGCCGCCGGTGAGGTGCGGGAAGGAACAATGCCCCCATGGTTCTACCTGCCCGCTCATCCCGAAGCCAAACTAACCGATGCCGACGCTTCAGCACTTGCTGATGGCCTGGAAGCCACATTCGGCGAAAAAAAGCATAAAGAATAATCCCCCCGACAATCAGTATGAACTTTCCGCCAAACTCCCGACTCGCCATACTCAGGGAGCAGAACATTCCGCTCCATCTGGGGCTCTTTGCCGCAACCCTTCTCACAACCACTGCGGCAGGGGTCTTCTGGGCAGGCGGCACCCTTGCCTTCAACGGCACGCTTGCCCTCATCAACTCGCTCCAATCCGGCATCAGCTATGCACTCTCGCTCATCCTTTTCCTCAGTGTGCATGAATTCGGTCATTTCTTTGCCGCACTCCATCACCGTATCCGCACCACGCTCCCCTATTTCATCCCTCTTCCTCCGCTTCCGATGCTTCTGGGCATCGGCACAATGGGTGCCGTCATCAGAATCCGGGAACGGATCAAAAATACCGACGCCCTCTTCGACATCGGCACCGCCGGGCCGCTCAGCGGATTTGCAATCTGTCTCGGCCTTCTCATCTACGGATTTCTGAACCTGCCCCCGGCCGATTTCATCTTCACCATCCATCCCGAATACATTGCAGCCGGAGGCCCGCCCGCCACACCGCCCGAAGGAACGCTCCAGCTCGGCAAAAACCTCCTCTGGCTTCTGCTTGAGAATACGCTCCCTACCAGGAACCTGCCGCCGATGACGGAAATGTACCACTATCCCCTTCTCTTTACCGGCTGGCTTGGCTGCTTCGTCACCGCACTCAACCTGCTTCCCGTCGGGCAGCTCGACGGCGGCCACATCACCTACGCCATGTTCGGCACAAAAGGGCACCGAAGAGCCGGACACATCACTCTCACCCTCATCACCCTGCTCGCCCTCCCCTCTCTTCTGGAACTTGCCGCATCCCTCACGACGCTTGTCCCCGTAGGGGCACTGCCCGCGACATTTCTCAAGCTTTCATGGCCCGGATGGATTCTCTGGGTCTTCATTCTGATGAAATTCATCGGCACCAGCCACCCTCCAACAATGAACGACCATCCTATCAATACCGGCCGCAGCATCATCGGCTGGATGTCTATTCTGGTGTTCCTTCTGACCTTCACACCCGTACCATTCAGCATAACCTGACCTTGACTCAGCCCCAATGGCCCCAATCAGACCCGAACCCCTTACCATTACCTGCCGAAACCGTCTGCTTGATTTTCAGCAGGGCCCCAAAATCATGGGCATTCTGAACACCACCCCCGACTCATTCCACGACGGAGGGGCGTTTGAACCCCACCCGGACCACCCCAACCAGACGCCCGGCAGTATAGACCTGAATGCCGCACTGGACAAGGCACTCACCATGCTCCGCGAAGGGGCCGACATCATCGACATCGGCGGAGAATCAACACGGCCCGGAGCACTGCCCATCACCGCCGAAGAGGAAACCCGGCGAACCGCCCCGCTCATAGCCATGCTCCGCCGACATACAGACGCACTCATCTCCATAGACACAAGCAAGGCTGAAGTTGCCGAAACCGCACTGCTCGCAGGAGCCGACATTGTCAATGACATCTCCGGCTTTACCTTCGACTCCGAAATGGCAGGAATATGCGCCCGGCACAAAGCGCCAGCAATCCTCATGCACGCCCCATTAAAACCTGAAGCCATGCAGTGGAGCACCGACACATTGCAGGGGAATGGTGATATTGTCGAAACCGTCATCACATTTCTGAAACAAGCCATCAAACGGGCCGAAGCGGCCGGAGTAAGGGGCATCATCATCGACCCCGGATTCGGATTCGGCAAAAGCGTTCAAGAAAACTTCACGCTTCTGGGGCGTCTCAAGGAGTTTCGCCAGACAGGGCGGCCAATCCTGGCCGGAGTGTCGAGAAAATCTTTTTTGGCTCATGCAATCAAAAATGAGGGGGAAAGCTCCCCGCCAACTGCCGACAGGCTGAATGCCACAATAACAGCTGAAACCATAGCCATCCTGAACGGTGCAGATATCATCCGGACACACGCAGTCAAAGCCGCTGCCGAATGCTGCAGGGTCATACAGGCGATGCGGAAAACCGAACCCTCAGAAAAACCGCATCAGGGCGAATAAGCACATACTGGTTTTTTTCTTTACTTTACTGTACATGACACAAGAGAGAGTTCCCCCAAGCGTATCATCGAACCTTCGCAATGTATCTGTCCAAAATTGAGCTGTTCGGCTTCAAAAGCTTTGCAAACAGGGTAAGAATTTCCTTCGACAAAGGACTTACCGCCATTGTCGGCCCCAACGGGTGCGGAAAAACCAATGTCGTTGACGCCATACGCTGGGTGCTGGGTGAACAGAAAAGCTCGCTTCTGCGGTCGGCAAAAATGGAAAACATCATTTTCAATGGTTCACGGAACCTCAAGCCTCTCAGCTTCACCGAGGTCTCACTCACTATTGAAAACACCCGCAACATCCTCCCCACCCAGTACACCGAAGTCACCGTCACCCGCAGAATCTACCGCAACGGTGAAAGCGACTTTCTCTTGAATCAGGTCCCCTGCCGCCTGAAAGACATTCTCGACCTCTTCACCGATACCGGCATGGGCAGCGACGCCTACTCGGTCATTGAGTTGAAAATGATTGAGGAGATCATCAGCAACAAAAGCGAAGAGAGGATGAAGCTGTTTGAGGAAGCCGCAGGAATAACCCGTTACAAACAGCGTCGCAAACAGACCTTCCGTCAGCTTGAGAGCGCCTCGCGCGACCTTGCGCGGGTTGACGACCTTCTCGGCGAGGTTGAAAAAAAAGTCCGCAGCCTGAAACTCCAGGTCCGAAAAGCAGAAAAACTCAGGGAGCTGAAAACCCACAGGCGCGAACTCGACCTTCAGCTCTCATGGCACACCATGGAATCGCTGCAGGAAAAAATCGAACCACTCAACCGGAGAATTGAACAGGAAGAACTGCAGAACCATGAACTTGCTGCCCGAATCGCAACCGAAGACAGCGCCATTCTTGAAGCCGAACGGCAGCAGCTTGAAGAGGATCAGGCGCTTGCCAACCTTCAAAAAGAGGTGAACAGAGGCAACGAAGAAATCCATGCTCTTGAAATGCAGCTTCTTCAGCTTGAAGAGCAGCAGAAAAACCTTACCGGCAGAATTGAACGAACAGAAACGCTGGCCACTGAAAAGCAGGATAAAATCCTCAATCAGGAGACCCTTGAAAAAGAACTGGAAACGAAACTGCCCGAAATAGAGAACCTCTCTTCAAAGCGCCAAGAAGAATTCCAGACACTTGCAGCCGAACATGACCAGCTGAACACAACACTGGGAGAACAACGCAGCAGGCTCACCCTTGAACGCACAAAAAGCGCTGAACGCCAGCAGGCCGTCAACCGCCTTGCAATTGAACGCCAGGCACTTGAAGCCGAACAGCAGCACAGAGAAAACGAACAGGAAAAAATCAGAACAAAGCGGCAAGCCGCCAAAGCCCGACTCGAAACAATCGCCTCATGGAAAGAAGAGAGCACCCGGGAGCTGAGGCAGAAGCAGGAGCAGCTCACCCATCAAAGAGAAAAGGAAACCCTTCTGCACAAAGAACGAGAAAAGCTTGCAACAGAACTTGAACAACTCAAAGAGCGCCTCCTCAGCCTCCGTTCCTCGCACAATCAGCTGCACAACCAGATTCTGTTTGCCAACTCCATCCTCGAAAACTTTGAAGGAATGCCCGAAGGGATCGGGTTCCTTGAAAAACACAAAGATGGACGGCCCGGTATAGGGTGCCTCTCCGACCACCTCTCTCTGGACGACTCAGCACGAAAAGCCGTCAATGCCGCACTGGGCGAAAGTATGAACTACTATGTCTGCCGCACCCTTGAAGAGGCGCACAGAGGGATTGCCGCCCTTCGAAGCTCAGCAAAAGGCAAAGTAAGCTTCCTTGTNCTCGACCTTGTTCCCCCNCCACCCGCCAAGAGTGGCCCCGACATCCCCGGAGCACAAAAAACCATAGAACTCCTCTCCGCTCCACCGGAGCTGCATGATGCACTGGCAATGCTTCTTTGGGGCAGCTATACCGTTCCAACAGCCGAAACAGCCGAAGAGCTCGCATTCCACCACCCTGACCTCTCAATGGTTACGCGTGAAGGAGAAAAATTCACAGCAAAAGGGCTTCTGCTTGCTGGCAGCCCGAAAAGCAGCGAAGGGCTCCGGCTCGGTAAAAAAACCGAACTGGACAGTCTGGAAAAAAAGCTTAAGGCAATGGAAAGCACCATCTCAGGCGAAGAAAGGCGGACGGCAGAGCTTGAGCATACGCTCCGCGAGCTCAAAACAGGCAGCCTGCAACCCGCCATCCGTGAAACAGAAACAACAATCATCGGTCTCGAAAAAAAGCTCGCACTTCTTGAAGCCGAAGAGCAGGGGCTCAATACCCAGATCCTCTCCGGAGAAACTGAAGCAGTAGAACTGAAGCACGCCGCTGACCAATGCACCGAAAAGCTTCTCGTGCTCCTGGGCGCCATCACGGAGGAAAGCAGCGGCAACGAAGGGTTTCAGGAAGAAATCACAACACTCCAGGCCAATCTCAGCGGGCTGGAAACACGGCACCACGAACTCGGAAAAGAGGTACAGCAACGCCAGAGCAGCTACCGCGACGCCCTTCAGGAACTCGACAAGCTGCGCATTGCAATTGAAAACTGCCGCATAGCCCGCACAGCCCTCCATGAAGAAATCACAACACTCCATACTGAAGCAGCATCGGCAGCCGAAAACCTCACGCTATGCAATGAAGCTGCCGCAACACTGAAAAAAGAGCTTGAAACCAGACGCATCCAGGCAGCAGAACACCAGAAAAAGCTCAACGAAAAGGAATCAAGGTACCATCAGCAGCAGGCACAACAGCAGGACGCCCGAAACACTGTGCGCGAAATGAACAGAAAGCTTGATGTCGGACGCCAGCTGCAAACCGCATTAGCCACTGAACGCTCAACAATGCACCAGGAGCTTGAACGAATCTTCACCTCAATCAAACTCAAATACAACTGTGAACTCGCCACCATGGAGCGGCCGATAAAAGAAGAGCCATTCAACTTCAACGAAGCGACCGAAACACTCGCCTCCCTTGAGGCTCAGTGCGACCAGTTCGGAGCCGTCAACGAACTTGCCCTCGATGAATATCAAGCCGAAAAAGAACGGCTCGACTTCCTCACAGAGCAGAAAAACGACCTCTACGCCGCTGAAACGCAGCTTCGCGAAACAATAGAAGAGATCAACCGGACCGCCCTGGAGAAATTCGAAGCAACATTCCACGCCGTACGGAAAAACTTCACCACAATTTTTCAGGAACTCTTCGACCCCGAAGACGAAGCCGACCTTCTCATCCACACCGCCGACGACCCGCTCGAATCCCATATTGAAATAGTCGCCAAACCAAAAGGCAAAAAACCCCTCTCAATCGAACAGCTCAGCGGCGGAGAAAAGGCTCTCACCGCCCTCTCCCTGCTCTTTTCCATCTATCTCGTCAAACCCAGCCCATTCTGTATTCTTGACGAAGTTGACGCCCCACTCGATGACGGAAATGTCGGCAGGTTCATTAAACTCTTGAAAAAATTTGAGAATAACACCCAATTCATTATTGTTACGCACAACAAGAACACCATGGCCTCCTGCCAGGCACTTTACGGAGTCACCATGGAAGAAGAAGGGGTATCAAAACTGATCCCTGTCCGTCTTGAAAAAATCAGGCATTGAAAACATGCCCGTTGCCTACTATGACCAAGAAACTCGTGCTGTTTGACATCGATGGAACTCTCCTCTCAGTAGGGAGCATCAACCGCCGTGTTCTGTGCGACGCGCTTCGGGAGGTCTACGGAACCGAAGGAACCGCCTGCTCCTGCAACTTCGCAGGCAAAATGGACAGCGGAATCATCTATGACGCACTCCGCCCCGCAGGTCTCGACGACGAAGAGATCGGCCGGAAATTCAACCAGGCAAGGCAAACCTACTGCGACCTCTTTCGTCAGCACGCAAGCCTCTCTGACATCACCCTCATGGCCGGAGTTCACGAACTGCTCCAGCAGCTTTCCCTTCACACAGATCTCTTGCTCGGGCTCCTGACAGGGAATTTCGAAGAATCCGGTCGCCACAAGCTCACGCTTCCAGGACTCAACCACTACTTCCCGTTTGGAGCATTTGCCGATGACGGCTACCATCGAAACGAACTACCCCCCGTCGCTGTTGAAAAAGCATACAGCCTTACCGGAAAAACATTTACCGAAAAAAACATAGTCATTATAGGCGACACTGAACACGACATTACCTGTGCCCGGGTGCTCAATGCCCGATCCATAGCGGTTGCTACCGGCACATACTCCATGAGGGAGCTTCGGAAACACCAGCCGGATGTCCTTCTGGAGGATCTCAGCCAGCCGGAAACGGTACTCAGGGAGATACTCAAGACCTCAACCACCTAACAGTCCCTCGAATGAAAACCTATAGACGACAGATCCGCGAAAAAATATTACAGGCGCTCTACACCCTTGAACTCCGTGATACCGACATAGACTCAGCCGCCGGGTGGCTCCTCACGCCCGAAATTCTGGCCGACCCCAAAGCCATGAAATTCTTCAACCTTCTGCTTGGCAACATCAAAGAGCACATGGAGGAAATCGACCGCTACATAGCCGCACACACCTTCAACTGGGACATGAGCCGCATAGCCATCATAGACAAGAACATCCTGCGCATGGCAATGGCAGAGCTTCTTTACTGCGACGACATTCCACCCAAAGTCTCCATCAACGAGGCCATTGAAATCGCAAAAAAATTCAGCAGCACCGACAAAAGCAGCAAGTTCGTCAACGGTATCCTTGACGCCATCTTCAATGCCCTCAAAGAGGAAGGAAAAATCAACAAAAACGGACGGGGACTCATTGACCACACCCCTCCCCGCGCGGCAAAAACCGACGCCAAGAGCTGATTGCGTCAACAGGAAAGGAGGGGACACATGCAGACTTCACTCAGTGAAGAGCATAGGATCATAGCCATCGGCGACATACACGGCTGCATCAACACCCTCAGGGCTCTCATTGAAAAAATCAACCCCCGTCCCGACGATCAATTTGTGTTCCTCGGCGACTTCATTGATCGTGGCGAAAACTCAAAAGAGGTGGTCGACTACCTCATAGAGCTCAGCCAGCAGTTCCTCTGCCATTTCATTCTGGGCAATCATGAGCTGATGCTGATTGAATACCTTAAAACCGGCGAACCCGGTCCATGGTTACTCAACGGAGGAAGAGCAACCATGGACTCTTATGGAGAACAGGGAGGAATCAACCTCCCTCCCGAACACATGAAATTCTTTGCCGGCTGCATGAGCCACACCGCCACCCGGAACTGGTTCTTCACGCACGGAGGGCTTGACCCGGAACTTTCAATAGAGGAAAACCTTGCCTTTCACGACCCCGAAGAACTCGGCTGGCAACGCGAACACATGCGCGAAGCATACCTCAGTACCGGCAGCTACCCCTGGGAAAAGACCCTCGTCTGCGGACACACCCCGACCGCAGAACCCATCATGCTCGACCGGCTCATTGCCATAGACACCGGCTGTGTCTACACCCGAAACCCCCTGCTTGGAAAACTGACCGCCCTCATCCTCCCAGAACGCACCATTATCCAGCAGAAGAATATCGAGACAACCGCATGAAACAGACCCCGAAAGAAAAAATCAAGTTTCTCAAAGAAGTGCTTGGTACCCGCTACCCCGAACCCCGAAGCGAACTCCTCTTCGAATCCCCCTTCCAGCTGCTCATAGCAACTATCCTCGCCGCACAGGCAACCGACCGTCAGGTCAATATCATCACCCGCGAACTCTTCCGTGCAGCCCCCGACGCAAAGAGCCTCAGCCGCCTTGAGCCCGAAAGCATTCTCAAGCTTGTCCGCAGCATCAACTACTGCAACAACAAAGCCAAGAACATCCGCAGCGTCAGCATCATCCTCACCGGGCAATACGCAGGGAAAGTCCCCGAAACACGAGAAGAGCTCGAAAAGCTCCCCGGAGTCGGCAGAAAAACCGCCAATGTCGTCCTCGCCGCCGCCTTCCACCAGCCCGTCATGCCCGTCGACACCCATGTCCACCGCGTCTCCAACCGCCTCGGCCTCTGCCATACATCCAAAGTTGAAGAGACCGAAGCCGCCCTCATAGCAATTATTCCCGAACCCTGGGTCGTCGACTTTCACCACTACCTCCTCCTCCACGGCCGCTACACCTGCAAAGCAAAAAAACCAGACTGCTCCACCTGCCCCCTCGCCACAATCTGCCCATCCACCGGCAAAACAACATCGTAGAGTTGCAAAGAGTTGGGGACACTCATGACTGAGTGTACTTATTCACAAGTACACTCAGTCATGAGTGTCCCCAACTCTGTCCCCAACTCTGGCAGCTGTTTCTGGCGGGTTACCGGAGTTCGATTTTGCGGTCTACGGCGTAGATCCATTCGCCTTCAGGGCGGTGGCGTGAACCGGCCCAGAGCTCAAGGGTGACTCCTTTAGGAACTGAGACGGGGGAGGTGAAAATCTCTACCTGATAGTAGAATTCATCGAGAAGGTCACCCCATGCCTGCTGAAGAGGCATATCGGCTTCGCTGTATGCAGCGGTCGGGGTGAGGGTAGTGGTGTCGGGCAGAAAATAATCGGAAAGGTAAACAAAACTGTCGGGCATGAGAAACCCTCCACGGAATGTACCGCGGGTGCGTTTTACGCCGGGCACTTCAACCCAGAACTCAAGCAGTGAATCAGCAGTCAGTTTGCCGTCTGCCGCAAGTTTTTCAAGCAGCTGCTGCAGCGTGCTGCTGATAAGGGCGCGGTTCTCGGCACTGAGTTCATGCATGGTGAAGTTCGGCGTATGGTCTCGCATGGCAGGTTCGGGATGGTGTTAAGGAAGCGGGAGAGAGAAATATACAGCTAATTCCATGCTCCTCCCAAACGCCCCTCTTATAGGGATAAAGAGTCATGGCGCCGAAATGCTCTCCCCCGTAAAAACTGCCGGACGCAGCCCCCGAACCGCATTGGCAAGAAAAACCCTCTCGCCCGCAGTGAAATCTTTCAGCAAAAGCGTTGCCTCAACTGCGCCGGGGCGCGTTTTGAGCAGGTAGCCTCTCATCACCCCCCTGAGAATCCCTGCGCCGGATGGCGGGGTAAGAAAAAACCTCCCCCTCTCTACAAACACTGAACTGATTGCTCCCTCGGCCACTTCGCCCCGTTCATTGGCAAAAAGCACCTCGTCATACCCCTGACGCAGCGCCTCACGGTAATAACGGTCATAGAGCTCCCTCGCCGTGGTTTTATGCTGGAGAAGGGGATTACGGGAATCAACCCGATCCGCTGCAAGGCAGATACGAAGAGCGGCTGATTTTGAAGAACTCACAATGGACTCATGGGTGGCGGAAAGTTCGCCGGCAGGTGAAAGCGTCAAACGCACCTTGAAGCGGGCTCCCGAAAGCAGCATTTCCCGCTCCAGTACCGAAAGAAGCTCCAGTGCCTCATGAGGGTTGAAGGGCAGGCCAAGAGCAACAGCAGAGCTCTCCATGCGCTGAAGATGGGCCGGAAGAAAAAGGTACTCCCCGTTCCAGAGCATACTCTCAAACAGACCAACAGCTCCCATGCAGGAAGAGGGGCGCAGAATATCGGCTTTCAGTGCACATTCCCGGAACTCCTCCCTGGCATTGGAATCCCATACGATCCCGCTCCCCGAACCATACACAGCCTCGTTTCCCCTCACCTCCAGCGTCCGGATTGCCACATTGAACACCATCTCACGGGCGGGCGTCATATATCCAACTGTTCCCGTATACACACCCCTCGGTGAATCCTCCAGCTCAGCAATAAGCTGCATCGCCCTGATTTTTGGAGCACCCGTCACTGAACCACAGGGAAAGAGTGCCCGAAACAACTCGTAAAGGTCAACATCCCCGCGCAGTTCTCCCTTGATGCGCGAAACCATCTGATGGAGGGTCGGCCAGCTTCTCGGCGCAAACAGTTCCGGAACCCTCACAGAGCCGGGCAGGCAGATACGGCCGAGGTCGTTGCGCAGAAGATCCACTATCATGAGGTTTTCCGCACGGTTCTTCGTGCACTTCTGAAGCTCCTGAAGCCTATGGCGATCATCTGCCTCTGAGGCACCCCGTGGAGCGGTACCCTTCATCGGCATGGTCTCGATATGGCGGCCGCGGCACCGGAAAAACAGTTCGGGCGAGAGCGTAAGAATCTGGCGGTCGGGAGTGTTGAGCATTGCCGTCCAGGAATCCGGCTGTCTTTGGCGCAGAGTGGCGAACAACGCAACGGGGTTTGCAGGAGCCCCAAAGCGGTAGCGACCGGTAAAATTGACCTGATAGACATTGCCTGCTGCTATTTGGCGACGGATAGCGGCTATTTTTCCAGCATAGTCCTCTTCAGAGCAGCTGAACGACAGGACTGAGGGGAAAGCAGCGGCCTGAGACGAAAGCGGGAGGAACAACTCCCGAACCTCCTCGCGAGAGAACCGTTGCGGTTCGCGATAGACCCCGAACCAGCCAAAGAGACCGGGCGGACGGGAAGCGGACGGAGCGCCAAAAAGGCCCCTCTCAAAACCTTTTCCCGCTTCATAGCCAAGCCATCCGGCAAGAAAATAGCCCTGATCAAGACGGCTCTCGAGCTCAAGAAAAAATTCAGGGAGTGCGTCAAGCGAAGAAAGTTCAACGGTAGCCACAGGGTTTGAAAAACAGAGTGCACCGCCGCTCTCAACAAAAGCCGACTCAAACCAGAGGGAGCCCGGTCGCTGAAGCAGGGAGGAGAATGCCCCAACTCCAAAAGCGCTGCAGCCTTCAGGCCCGGCAGAAGGCAATCGGCTTCTCCAGAACATTTTCCAGCAGAGACTTCAGCTGATCTGCTGCCCAAATCTCAATCTCAGGCTCAAACTGAGTACTTAACCGCAACACCAACACACCGTTCTTTTCAACCATCTCAACCCTCTCCACATTCCGTCGGTGGCCGCGCTCAAGCCCGTTGGCAATCCGCAGAATTCCCGACAGTACATCAACAGCGTGCCGGTGCTTCGGCTTCAGCGCGAGATAACCGGGATGTTTTTCAGAAGGGGGCGACTTTCGATGATAGCGGGCAACATTGGCTATAATCTCTATTTCAGAAGGGGAAAAGCCGCGAAGGCCTCCATTCTGAATGATGTACTGACTGTGCTTGTGATGGGAAGAGATGGAGATGAAGGTGCCAATATTGTGCAAAAGGGCAGCGTACTCCAGCAGTTCACGATAGTGCTCATCAACACCGTGCTCTGCCGCAAGAGTATCAAAAAGCTGCAGGCTGATGCGGGCAACCTGCATTGAATGGCGCTGGTTCCAGTTGCAGCGGAACCCGAGCTCATAAACGCTTTCGCGGCGGATGTCGATCTCCTCTTCCGAAGAAGGGCGTGAGGACGAATGATGCTGAAGATAGTGCAGCACCATTCCCTCGCGAAGAGAGGAGTCTGAAACCACAACCTCCTCAAAGCCGAACATGCGAAAGAGTATGTTGACAAGAATCAGTCCAGGTACAATCAAATCAACCCGTTTTTCATCAAGCCCGCTCATTTTCCGGCGCTCCGCCGAATTCAGAGGAATCATCGTCCGATACAGCCTCTCAAACTCACTGCGGGTAAACGAACTGCTGTTCAACGACCCTTCGCTTTCACGGCCATGCATGGAATGGATCATGCGGGCGATATTTTCCGCCGTCCCCGATGAAGCAATGGCGCGCTTTACCTTCAGCCGCTTTGCCGCCTCGACGGAAGAAACCATTTCAGCAGAAAAGAACTGTTCCAGAAGAGTTATCTCCCGTTCCGAAACCGGATCAACGGTCACAAACCTCTCAAGCATACGGGCAACGCCAATTTTACGGCTCTCCAGCAGCTTCACTCCCTCTTGATTGGCTATGACAAACTCCACCGAACCGCCACCGATATCAAAAAGAAGATCATTCGTCGCCCGCAGTTTCACCGCGTTACGCACACCGTAATAGATGAACTCCGCCTCCTCCATGCCAGAAATGACCTTCACTTTCAGCCCGGTCTCCTCACGAACCCTGCGAAGAAATTCATGCTGATTTTTTGCCTCACGGATGGCGCTGGTGGCAAAAGCAAGAATGTTATCACGGGTAACGCCATGCTGGGAAGCGAGCACAAGAAAGTTTTTCAGGGCGGCAACTCCCGACTGCATTGATTCCTCATCAAGCATTTTCGTTGAAATGCTCCCCCGCCCGATACAGATCATATCCTTGACACGATCAATCTCAACAATCCCCTTTTCCGGGCTCTCTTCAATAATAACCATGTGAAACGAGTTGGTACCAAGGTCAATGGCAGCAACCCTCAATGCGTCATTCGGCATACTGACTGGAATGAAGTTGCAATAGCGCTTTACCTCTTGAGGGAAAAACGGCTTCAGTTTCAAGGTATGTAATGTAACCAAAAAAGACGGGCGGGAGAGTTGGAAAATTCAATGTATATTCAGGCCATAACACATCATGTGTGACCTCCCCAACAGAGCCCGTATGACAATGGAAGCAAAAGACCGGCTGGAACTTCGCTACGAAGTAGCCAGAAAGGCCATCCATCTCTCATCTCTAGCAATTGCAGTCATCTACTGCCATATCCAGAGAGAGCTCGCCCTTATCATCCTCATCCCACTCGTTGCCGGTTTTTTTCTGGTTGACCTGCTGAAAAACTTTGAAGGGCCCATCTCCAGGTGGTATCACCGCACTTTTGACTCCATGCTCCGCCATCATGAGCTTGAACCCCAAAAAATGCACCTCAACGGAGCCACCTGCATCACCCTTTCCGCCCTTTTTCTGGTACTTTTTTTTCCAAAAATCATTGCCATCGCAGCCTTTTCAATGGTTTCCGTTTCCGACACCATGGCAGCACTGGTTGGAAAAACATTCGGCAGGCACCGATTCGCCGACAAAAGCCTTGAAGGGAGTGCCGCTTTTTTCCTCTCCGCTCTGCTTATCGTTGCCATTGTCCCCAACCTCAACCCAATAGCCGGACTCATCATGGCAACAGTCGGGACCATTGTTGAAGCATTCATCATCAGAATTGGCGGCTTCCGTATTGACGACAACCTCACCATCCCCATTGTCAGTGCAACGGCAGGCCTGCTCTTCTACCAGCTGTTCATGCCCGATGCCATAGCAGTGCTCTCACTCTGCCGATAGCCGCACAGCCCACCATGGAGACTCTCATCACCAGCTCGCCACTTGAGGCTGCAGCAATCCTCAATGAAGGTAAAACAGTAGCATTTCCCACTGAAACCGTCTACGGACTCGGGGCCGCCATTGACTCCCCCGAAGCCCTCGCCGAGGTTTTCAGGGCAAAGGGCAGGCCCGGAGACAACCCGCTGATTGTCCACATCGGCACTCCCGAAGAGCTTCCCCGCGTTGCATCCAAACTCAGCCCCGAAGCCGGGCTGCTTGTCACCCGGTTTTTTCCCGGCCCTCTGACGCTGGTGCTGCCCAAAAGCAGCGAGGTCCCCTACGCCGTAACGGCAGGGCTTGATACCGTCGGTGTCCGCTGCCCCGCCCATCCTGCGGCCCACGAGTTCCTCAAATGCTGCCATAGCCCGGTTGCGGCCCCATCGGCCAACCGTTCAGGCCGGCCAAGCGCCACAAGCTGGGAAGCTGTCCACAATGACCTTGATGGAAAAATCGCCGCAATCCTTAGGGGAAACACAAGCCGGATAGGGCTGGAATCGACCATTGTTGACTGCACCGGCCCCCGCCCTCTCATGCTTCGCGCCGGAGCCGTCACTCTGGAAGAGCTGCAGGCAATCGTCCCCTCAATCACTCCAGCCGGAGAAACACAAAAAAATGAGGCCCCGAAAAGCCCCGGCCTCAAATATCCCCACTACGCCCCCAGAGCCCGGGTCGTCACCCATGAAAGAGGGGAATCACCTGCAGCAATTCCCTCCGCCTCGGCATGGATAGGGCTCGGAACACCGCCCGTCGGCATTGCTCTTGCCAAGCTCTGCACCACGCATGAGGAATACGCACGGGAACTCTTCAGCTTCTTCCGCCACTGCGACCGGGAAGCCATCCAAACCATCTACTGCGAACTGCCTCCCGAAAAAGGCCTCGGCAGGGCTATCCGCGACCGCCTGAACCGTGCCGCCGGAAATCACTGACCACACACCAAGGCCCCGAAAGGTGCGCAAGCTTCAAAACGACCACAGGCAGCCCACATGGAACGAAGCAGGTGAATCGGTCAGGCGCAAGTCAGACCCGCTGCTGTATACCTCACGATCAGTGTAGTATGTAACTTCATACCGGGCGGCAATCTTCAAGTTCTCCGCCGCCTTCCATGAAGCAAGGAAAAACATCGATTTTCCACGGCCATTGTAAGTTCCAAGGTCAAACTGCATCGGCAGACCATCTTCATATGCATACAGCTGTGAATCATAATCATCGGTATTGAACACAGTACCGCGCCACTTCAGACTCAACCGCCCGCTCTTATAGTTCAGTTGTTCATACACCAGCCACCCGTTATAGGACACATCACCCGAAAAAAACTTCTGAGTCACACGCTTGACTTCTCCCCGTGTGCGTATGCTCAGTACCCTGGAAAGCTTGATGTCAGAATCAAGCCTGACCCTGTCTGTAAGAGACGGTAGCGGGGCATAATCATTGACGGTCCCCGCTCCTCCCAGAGCCCCCTCTGCCGATGAAGCCTCCTCTTTTTTCTTATGCTGCAGCTGCAGGCTCCAGGCAATTGAGGACGAGGCCTTCCACGAAGCAAAAAGCCGCATGTCGTGACCTTCGGACGGATAGGGATAATACGAAGGGCTGAGCAGCGGAAAGCGGAACCAATCGTAATAAGCCCCAACCCTCACCTTCCGGCTGAGCCTGGCGTCAATGCCCGCATAATACCCCTCTTCATTCGATGCCCCATCTCCCCGCTCAGCAAACGCACCGGCAAAAGGAGAATAGTAGTGTTCACCATACTGCCGAACAGCGACCACAGTACTCACTCCGCGAAGAGGCTCATACGACGCCCCCGCAATCCAGGAGGAGTCGTCGGGTTTTTGTGAAAACACCGTCTCAAAGAAAATTCCTGCATTCCCGGAGGTAACAACAGCCTCCAGCCCCACAAGATCTGCCGAGGAGGCGTCTTTCCGCTCAATCCCCGACTCCACAAGTGTTTCCAGCGGCTCCGAGTAACCGTAATGGATCATGCTGCCGCCAACCCGTCCCCTCACACCTGAAGCGCCGAAATTCCAGAGCAGATTCGCTCCGTCAACTTTTTCAGTCACCCCGTCTCTCCGTTCCAGTTCAGTCTCCGTCCGGTGATAACCACTCTCGTCAAAACTGGTGATGAGCCCGTCATCATCCACCCTCCCGTCCACCCGATTGGACGAGGTGAACACCGTCACTTCAAACGGCCCGGGCCGAAGGGAAAGGGCGGCCCCCTGCAGAAATCCGTACTCCCCGCTTGAGGAATAGGGCTTCAGCCGTCGGGAGTTCAGCCGCACACTCCCTGCAGGATCGGACCCCTTTGAAAAATAGCGGTTCTGGCCCATCAGGAGCCCCTCACCGAAATTGAGGGTATAGTTGCCGATTACGGCGCTTTTCAGCACACCGAAGTCATAGGCATTCAGACTGAAGGAGGTAAAGTCATCAAGATCCGGCTCGCCTACATCCTTTTCCTGAACAACACTCGCCTTCAGGTGCGGAATAGTAAGCTGCAGCCGGTTGTAGAGTTTGTAGTTCCCGCCGGCGTAAGCCCCTGTGGCAATGCCTTCCCGCTCGGGCATTTCCGTAAAGTAGCGGGTGTAGAGAGAACCCTCAATCTGATCTCGAAGCGCTTTGCGGCGCAGCTGCAGATCACGGCTGAAATAAATGTAGGGCAGAGTCCACGCAGCTTTTTCCTCGCCTATAATCTCGGCAAGGGCAGCTTGGGTAGCAATCGGACCGGTATCTGTCCGCGTGGAAATGATATTGCTGACATCGGAAAAAGTCAGCCAGGGGAGCTGCAGCAGGTCTTCGGAGGAGGATTCATTCAGGTAGAGCTTCTGCTTTTTCAAATCCGCAAGATCATCAAGCAAAGCGTCAATATTACCTTCAGGTTCAAAGGTATTGAAAACGGACTCTACTCCATCCGTTGCACAGTGTCCGACCTCAGGCGGACGGGCGAGACAGATAAGAAGAAAAAACGACGCCACGAGAGGCATGGCATGTCGAAGCCGAAAAAGCAGTGACTGGTTCATGGGAATGGGGGTTGGTCCTGCATGAACAAAACCGGCCTACGAGCTTCCGGCAAGCTCCTGAAGCTGCCGCACCTCCTCTCTGTTCAGATAACGCCACTCGCCGCGCCTGAGGTCACCGGTTTTAAGGCCGGCATAGGTAACCCGTTCAAGCCGTGTAACTTCAAAACCGAGGGTCCAGAACATCCTGCGCACCTGATGGTTTTTCCCTTCATGAAGGCTCATCCAAACCTGCATGCCTCCATCAAGAATTTTCGCCTGGCAGGGGCGTACCTTCTCTCCGGTATCCTTTAACCGCATTCCCCCCGTAAGAAGCGGGAGGGAACTCTGTGGAAAAGCAGTATCCAGCACTGCAAGGTACTCTTTTTTCACATTTGATGAAGGGTGCATGAGTTTGTTTGCAAGAATGCCATCATTGGTAAAGAGCAGCACCCCCGTCGTTTTCCTGTCAAGCCGGCCAACAGGAAAAACCCGTTCTTTTACTTTGATGTAGTCCAGAACCATCTCACGATCGCGTTCATCGCTGCTGGTGGTAATGACATTGCGCGGCTTATTGAAAAGAATGTAGACCTTACGCTCTTCAGGAAGAGCATACTTCTGCCCGTCCACAATCACCTCATCTTTACCCATCTTTATCTGAAGCCCCGGCTCAATCACAACCTGACCGTTGACCATCACCCGCCCCTCAATCACCATCTGGTCGGCCGCCCGGCGCGACGCAATGCCGCACATCGCCAGATACCGATTGATACGGACCTCTTCACCCCTTCTCTTCTCTGTCATAATCCCCTGCTCCGGACTCCTGTCCTGTTGCGGCCGGAGATAGCTCCTCTCCGCCTGATTGTGATAAATACTCCTGCTCCTCATGCTCGCGAAGAATCTCCTTGATTTCACGAAGCTTGGGAAGATCTTTCAATGAAGAGAGATGAAAAAGGTCCAGAAACTCCTTTGTTGTTCCGTACTGAAGCGGCCTTCCCGGAGTATCAGCGCGACCTTGAACATCAATGAACCCACGCTCCATAAGCCGGTCGATTGCATAATCAGGGCTGACACCACGAATCTGCTGAATCTCCCCCCGTGTCACCGGCTGATGATAGGCAACAACAGAAAGCACTTCAAGAATGGAGCGTGAAAGCCGCCTGCGGATTTTAGGCGCCTGAAGTTTCCGTAGCAGAGGGGCGAATTCCTCCCTGCTGAGCATACGGTACCCACCGGCAATCCTGTGAATGGAAAAAGGACGGCCACTCTCAAGGTACTCCCTGTTGATAGCTTCAACAACCTCCTGCAGGGCTGCCGAGTCCATCTCCACACCCGTAACCTGACGGATCACCTGAAGGGTGATCGCCTCTTCGGAAGCAAAAATCACCGACTCTATCTGCTGCTGCATCTCTCTCTGCTGCACTGGCAATTCAGCTTGTTGGAAGAAACCGCCCGAAAGCGGCTGAAAGCACTCTATTTACGGCGGGCTGTCGAAAAGTTCTGATCAAGACAAATCCCCTTCTCAAAATTATACCAGAGCTCCTGGCAGGGAAAATTGCACTCATAAAAAGCCTTGCCAATAATCACAGAATCCACACCATAAGGGCGAAGAGTGGCAAGGCGCTGAAGATCCTCCGAATTGGTCACGCCACCCGAAGCGGTCACCTTAAGTCCCGCCTTCTGGGCAAACCGTTTGGTGCTCTCATAGCCAAACCCCTGCATCATCCCGTCACGGGAAATATCGGTATAGACAATTCTCTCAACCCCCATGTCCTTCATCCTGAGAGCCAGTTCATAATCCTGCATGCCACTGCTTTCCGTCCACCCCTTGATTTTCGGAACACCGTTCTCGGCATCAATGCCGACAACAATTTTAGAAGCCGGCCAATGCTTCATGAGCTCCCCCACAAGTTCCGGATCGGTCACGGCGGCAGAACCTATGACCACTCTTCCAACGCCCATGTCAAGATAGCGCTTCACCGCATCAATCGAGCGGATGCCACCGCCGATCTGGACAGGAATGTCAAGCTCGGCAACAATGTTGGCGATAATATCGAAATTGACCATCTCTCCCGTCAGGGCAGCATCAAGATCAACAATATGCAGCATCTTGGCATTCTGCTTGCGCCAGATGATGGCCATGTCAAGCGGATTATCAAGATAGATTTTCTGTTGGCTGAAGTCACCACGGGTCAGGCGAACGCACTTACCGTCTTTTATATCAATTGCAGGAATAATGAGCATAGGAAATAATCAACAGACAAGGTTAAATAATGGGGTAGCAGTCACTAACAGGCGGCAAAATTCCTGAGCACCTGCAAACCGGCGTCAGAACTCTTTTCGGGATGAAACTGAACGGCAAAAATACCATTTTTTTCAATGGCTGAACAGAAGTTTTTACCCGCAAACCAGGTTTCGGCCGCTACATCCCCGGTGCTCTCGGGCTCACAGTAATAGGAGTGTACGAAATAGAAAAAGGAGTTGTCGGGAAGTGAGCGGAACAACACGCTGTCCTTCTTCATGGTAATGGAATTCCAGCCGATCTGGGGGATTTTGTCAGTCTCGCTCCTGAACCGGAGCACTTTACCCGGCACAAGATCCATTCCCCGATGGCTGCCCATCTCTTCACTGCTGGTGAGCATCAGCTGCATACCAAGGCAGATGCCAAGCAGGTGCCCCCCCCGGTCAACATGCTCGCGGATTGCATCACTGAAACCCGAAGCATCAAGCGAATCGATTGCCTGACCGAAAGCACCCACCCCAGGAAGCACAACTTTCTGGCACCCTGCCATATCCGCCGGATTGCTGCTGACTGAAGCCTTGATGCCGAGATAGTCGAACGCCTTTTTTACGGAACGGAGATTTCCGGCGCCATAATCAGCTATAAATACCATGTGCACTACACCTCTGAACCACGAAATCGCAAGCGCTGCAGTGCTTTGAACGGGGGAGCCCCCGGCGAATCCGATTTTTAAATTGCATTTAATTTCCGTATTATGTGAGCTTTGCCCTCAAGCCGAAGTCATCAGACAGATCTCCACCAACACACGAAACCGACGAACCAATGTATAGAATTGTTTCATCAAAGCCGTTAGCAGAAAATATTAAAAAAATTGAAATCGAGGCCCCGAGGATAGCAAAGAAACAACAAGCCGGACAGTTCGTCATGCTGCGGGTCAACCCGACCGGCGAGCGCATCCCGCTCACCATTGCCGGTTCAGATGCTGAAGCAGGCACTATCAGCCTGATTGTTCAAGGCATGGGCAAATCAACAAAAGAGCTGAACAGTCTTGCCGAGGGCAGCTCCATCCCCGACATTGTCGGCCCGCTCGGCACCCCGTCGCACATTGAAAACTTCGGAACGGCCGTCAGCATAGGCGGTGGCGTCGGCACGGCAATCGCCTACCCCACCGCCGTCGCCCTCAAAAAGGCCGGCAACCATGTCATCACCATCAACGGTGCGCGCACAAAAGAACTGGTCATCCTTGAAAAAGAGATGAAATCGGTATCCGACGAAGCATACATCACCACCGATGACGGCTCCTACGGCTACCATGGCTTCGTCACCCAGAAGCTCCAGGAGCTGATTGACTCAGGAAAGAAAATTGACTTCGTCCTGGCCATCGGCCCCATCCCCATGATGAAGGCAATTGCCGAAGTCACCCGGCCCTATGGCATTCATACCGTTGTCAGCCTGAATCCCATCATGGTTGACGGCACAGGCATGTGCGGCGGCTGCAGAGTGACCGTCAACAACGAAACAAAATTCGCCTGCGTTGACGGTCCCGAATTCGATGCCCATCAGGTGGACTTCAGCAACCTTGCCGACCGGAACAGAATCTACCAGAGCGAAGAGAAAACATCTTCAGAAGCGGGTGACCACCAGTGCCGCCTGCATGGAAGCCATTGAGCTGACATCTCATAGTTCATTCCCATCCCGTTGGCAACTTCATCAAACAGGTCGTCTTGGGCAGGGCTTCAGCTGAAATTCAACCATTTCCCTAACAGAAGGATTTATCATGGACGCAAAGAACATCACCAACAAAGAACGAATGGCCATTCCGCGCCAGCCCATGCCTGCACAGGACCCGACAGAACGCAGCAGAAATTTTCAGGAGGTCAACCTCGGCTACACGCCTGAACTTGCAATGAAGGAAGCACTCCGCTGCATCCAGTGCAAAGATCCTGTCTGTATCAAAGGCTGCCCGGTCAACATCAAAATTGACCAGTTCATTTTGAAAGTGGCTGAAGGTGATTTCCTCGGTGCCGCAAAAAAGATAAAAGAAGACAATGTATTGCCCGCCGTCTGCGGCCGTGTCTGCCCTCAGGAAGACCAGTGCGAGAAAGAGTGCATCATCGGACGGAAACACGAGCCTGTTGCAATCGGCAACCTTGAACGCTTTGTTGCCGACTGGGAACGGGAGCACGGCACCATGAAGCTCCCCCCGGTCAAAGCAGCAACAGGCAAAAAAGCAGCAGTCATCGGCAGCGGTCCCGCCGGCCTCAGCTGCGCCAACGACCTTGTCCGCCATGGCCACGAGGTAGTCGTCTTCGAAGCCCTTCACGAACTTGGCGGCGTGCTCATGTACGGTGTACCCGAATTCCGCCTTCCAAAGGATATTGTCAGCAAGGAAATAGAGGGGATGAAAAACATGGGGGTTGAATTCAGAACCGATGTCGTTGTCGGCCGCTCCGTCACCATTGACGAACTGATGCAGGAAGAGGGCTTCGACGCCGTCTTCATCGGTGTCGGCGCAGGACTCCCCTGGTTCATGGGTATTCCGGGCGAAAGCCTTGTCGGCGTGCTTGCAGCAAACGAATTCCTCACCCGCGTCAACCTCATGAAGGCCTACGACTTCCCCGCAAAAAGCGACACCCCCGTCTTCGACTGCAAAGGGAAAAATGTCGCCGTCTTCGGCGGAGGCAACACAGCCATGGATGCCGTCCGTACAGCAAAACGGCTCGGTGCCGATCACGCATACATCGTCTACCGCCGCTCGGAAGCCGAAATGCCAGCCCGCGTTGAAGAGATCCACCACGCCAAAGAGGAGGGAATTGAATTTCTCCTGCTCATGAACCCGCTTGAATTCCTTGGCAACGACCGCCATTGGCTTACCGGCGTCAAATGCATCAAAATGGAACTTGGCGAACCCGACGATTCAGGACGCCGCCGCCCTGTTCCCATTGAAGGTTCCGAATTCGTTCTTCCCATCGATATGGCCGTCATATCCATCGGCAACGGCTCCAATCCTCTTATCAAGCAGACCACTCCGGAGATTGAAACCAGCAAACGCGACACCATCATTGTAGACATCAACACCATGGCAACATCAAAAGATGGCGTCTATGCCGGCGGCGATATTGTGACAGGAGGGGCAACCGTCATCCTCGCCATGGGCGCAGGACGCACGGCAGCAAAAGCCATTCATGAAAAACTGATGGGAACCACGGCAGGATACGACGAATGGTAAGGTTGAGGGCGGCTTTATAGCCCGCCGAGAACGAGGCGCCAGAGAGGAAGCGTCACAAAGGAAAAGACCACCCCGAACGCCACCATCAGTCCGGCAAGGGGTGGATCGATATCATGCTCTGAAGCAATGATACCCGCTGTAATCATGGGGGGCATGGCTGCCTCAAACAGCATAATCTGAGCCGAAAAGCCATGAGCGCCCAGACCGTAAACATAGAACAGGGCGAGAATGAGCGGAGCAAGAATCAGCTTGAACCCAAGCCCAAGCGCGAGTCTGCTCCCATTACCCGCAAGATGGCCCGGCTGGAAAGCGAACCCCACAGAAAGAAGGGCCAGTGGAGCAAGCGTATCACCCAGCCGCTGGAGAACTGCCGTAAGCCATGAAGGATAGTCCACCCCAATAAGAAGCAGAGCAGCGAGAAGAGAGATAAAAGGGGGAAACAGGACAATCCGCTTAAGGATAGCNCCGGCTGAAGGCGCACCATCCGAATAGAATCCCGCAACCGTAATGCCCAGAGTGGAGAGCACCATAAACGAGCCGAACTGGTCGACCATGATGCCATAACCCAGCCCGGCCTTACCATAAAACGCCTCAATCATCGGCAACCCAAGAAACGAGGTATTGCCCATTCCCCCGGTCAGAATCAGCGCCCCTACCGTAGCACGGGGAAGCTTCATAACACGGCCGACCATCAGGAAAAATGCTGCCGCCAAAGCGAAATGGAGCCACGGCATGGAAGCAGGAAGGAGTGCCCCGGAAGTCAGCTGCATTCCATGAATGGAGAGCAGCGTCAAGGCCGGCAGCGACACATTGATGATAAAACTATTGAGAACCGCCGGTGCAGAGAGCGGCATACGGCCTGAACGGTGGAGCAGCATCCCTGCAAGAAAGCAGACCGCAAGAAGAATGAGGTTATTCATTTGGGCTCACCGGGAGCATCATTGGGGGCTCTTGCCCCCGAACGCACCTCCATCCCCTCCCTGAAGCGCTCTTCGGGCACAAGAGCAACCCGGTCACCCTCTCTGAGTCCCCCAACAACCTCCACAAAAGCAAGATCGGAAGCACCCGTAGCAATCGGCTGTTTTTTTAATCGACCCTCAACAATGCCCCAAACAAAGCTCCGGCCGCTCTCTTTAAACACTGATCCCTTTCGGACCAGAAGCGCCCTGGACTTCACATTATACACAATGTTCGCAGTCGCCGTCATCCCCTCCTGAATCAAATCCAGGGTATCGGTAGGTGTAAGGTATACTTTTGAAGTCTTCGTCACCCTGTCCGTCATAGGAACAACACGCGACACAACGGATGAAAACCGCCGCTCCGGCCAGGCATCAAACGCAATCACCGCCTTCTGACCAACCCTCACCCGCGGCACATCAAGTTCATCAACCTCCACGGAAATAACATACCCGGTCGTATCCACAACCGTCGCCACAACCGTCCCGGCCGAAACATAGTCACCCTTCTTCACATCCTGCAAAGTCAGCATCCCCGCAAACGGGGCACGCACCGTCAGCTTCCCCAAATCATCCTCCACCATCCTCAGCCTGAACTCCCGCTGACGGAGCATTTCCACAGCCTGATCCCTTGATTTTTCAGCCCCATCAACATCCTGGCGCGACACCGCCCCCTGTCCAAACAAGTTGCTTTTCCTTGCATAATTCAATTCAGCATCTTTCAAAGCTGCCCGCTGTTCAGCCAAAGCCGCCCGTGCCTCACTGACCGCAAACACAGGACGCGGACTTTGGAACGAAAGAATTTTCTGCCCCTTTCTGACAGCCTCTCCCTCCCGGGCACCCACAAAATCAATCGTACCCGAATACTCGGCACTTAGGCTGGCAACAGAAGTAGCCTCAACAAAACCCGTCGCATAAACAGCCTGAACCAGTTCCTGGTAGCGCACTTCACCCGACTCTACCTCAATGCTGTTGCCACGGACTATCAGGTAGGCAACCGTAAGGAGGAACAGAGCTCCGAGAGCTATGGAATACTTTGGAAATATCTTCTGGAGGTTCTGCATTTCTCTCTCTTCGTAATGAATTCATGATAGTGAAGGTACGCCTTTTAAACTTTTTCTCCACCGCAACCTTGGTTTTTCCATAATTTTATGAATCTTTAAAAACAGGCAGGAGAACGACTGAAAGCGCGCCGGAAGATTGCATTCCAGAACCCTTAAAACAATCCATCAATGGGAGAGAACGAAGGCATTGACAAAAGCTTTCTTGACACCGTCAAATTCGACGACAGAGGACTAATACCCGCAATTGTACAGGACCACGAAACCGGCAAAGTGCTGATGATGGCCTGGATGAACCGCGAAAGTCTGGAAATGACCCTTGAGCGAAAAAAGGCATGCTACTGGAGCCGCAGCCGCAACAAACTCTGGCTGAAAGGCGAATCATCCGGCAACATGCAGGAAGTTTTCGACATCCTCATTGACTGCGACGGCGACACCCTCATCCTCAAAGTCTCTCAAATTGGCGGAGCATGCCATGTCGGCTACCACTCCTGCTTCTACCGCAAAGTCAACGAAGACGGATCAATGCAGATCTGCGACACCCTCATGTTCAACCCCGAAGAGGTTTATGGAAAAAAAAACTGACCGATCGGCCCCGCCAGAGGAAACAGCAAAAAAACTGAACCTCACTAAATCGCGAACCGGCATCCAGCAGATGTTTGACGAAGTCGCCCCCACTTATGACTTCCTCAACCACCTGCTGAGCCTTGGCATAGACAACTACTGGCGGGCCGCAGCCACAGCACGGGCGAAAAAGCTCACCGAAAAGACGCCCGCCCCAAGCATTCTCGATGTAGCAACCGGCACCGGCGACCTGGCAGCCGCAATGGGAAAAATACCCGGAGCAACAGTCACCGCACTCGACCTCTCGCCCCAAATGCTCGCCATAGCCCGAAAAAAATACCCCGGCATCACCTTTCACGAAGGCTACGCAGAAGCACTCCCATTCAAAGACGCAAGCTTCGACATCGTCTCAGCAGGCTTCGGCGTCCGCAATTTTGAAGACCTGGAAAAAGGCATGCAGGAATTCCACCGCGTCCTCAAACCTGGAGGCAGCGCCCTCATCATTGAGCCAATGATTCCGAGAGCCGCCATACTCAAAAAGCTTTACCTCATCTACTTCAAAAAAGTGCTCCCGAAAATAGCAGGCCTCTTCAGCAAATCCACCTTCGCCTACGACTACCTCCCCCACTCGGTTGAGCAGTTCCCCCAGGCCGAAGCATTCACCGCCATCCTCAAAAAAGCCGGCTTCAGTGCAGCAGAGTACCGCCCAATGACATTTGAAACCTCCATCCTCTACATCGCCCGCAAATAACAACACAAAAGTTGGGGACACTCATGACTGAGTGTACTTATTCATAAGTACACTCAGTCATGAGTGTCCCCAACTCTCCAACTCTTAGTTGCTTTATTATGCTTTATTATAACTGGTTAGTTAGAGGAGGGCGTCGAATTCGTCTTCGGTGATGATGCGCAGACCCAGCTTCCGGGCTTTTTCGAGTTTGCTGCCGGCCTCTTTTCCGGCGACGACAAGGCCGGTTTTTTTGCTGACGGTGGAGACAACGATTCCTCCGCGCGCAACAACCAGTTCACCGGCCGATGAGCGGTCGTGCCGTTGGAGACCTCCGGTAAAGACCACTGTGAGTCCTTCGAAATTGGTGTTGACGAGCGGCCTGGGCTCTTCGGCTGCAAGCGGAAGGCCGGCTCTCCGGAGTTTTTCAATAAGGGAGGGAATGGCAGGCTTCAGGAACCAGTCACGAATACTCCGGGCAATGACGGGGCCTATGTCGGGCACTTCCGAGAGCTCTTCAAATGAAGCCTCCTTGAGCACTTCAATGGAGGAGCAGGCTTTGGCAAGCTCCCGTGCGGTAGCTCTGCCTACATGGCGTATGCCGAGGCCGAAAAGCAGCCGGGCAAAACTCTGTTCACGGCTTTTCAGGAGCCCCTGCAGGAGGTTCCGTGCCGACTTTTCACCCATCCTCTCAAGACCTGCAAGCTCTTCCTCACGAAGGAAATAGAGGTCACCGGGATCCTTCACCATACCCTTTGCAACCAGCTGCTCAACCAATGACTCGCCAAGGTTTTCTATATCCATGGCATTGCGTGATGCAAAATGAAGAACCCTTCCCCGTATCTGGGCCCCGCACCCCTCTTCGTTCGGGCAGTACCAGCTCACCTCACCCTCCGGTTGCACCAGCGGTGTACCACAGTCAGGGCAGTGAGTAGGCAGTTCCTTTGCAGAGAGCCCTGGTGGGCGCTCTTCCAAGAGGACGCTGATAACCTTGGGGATGACTTCTCCCGATTTTTCAATAACCACGCGGTCGCCAGGCATCACACCGAGACGCCGCATTTCATCGAAATTATGAAGGGTGGAGCGCGCCACGGTTGAGCCGGCAATATGAACCGGTTCAAGCTCGGCAACGGGGGTAATGGTGCCGAGCCGGCCCACCTGAAACACAATGTCGCGAAGAAGGGTTGTGGCACGGCTGGCAGGATACTTATATGCAATCGCCCATCGGGGGCTCTTGCTGGTTGCGCCCAGAAGCCGCCACTGGCGAACATCATTGAGCTTCACCACAACCCCGTCCGTTTCATACGGCAGCGCTCGGCGCCCCTCATCCCAGAACTGCATGAAGGCTTCAATTTCCTCAATTCCGTGACAGAGGCGATACTGATTCCCGGTAGAGAATCCGGCAGTCTCGAGCAGCTTCAGACGATCAACATGCCGGGTATCCTCATCATGAAGCCCGGAAACATAATAGGCAACAAACCAGAGACTCCTCCGTGCAACCTCCCGGGAATCCTGAAGTTTCAGGGTTCCCGCTGTGGCATTGCGGGGGTTGGCGAAACGGTCCTCTTCAGGGCGGGTATCGTTCAGTGCCTCAAAATCCTCCTTCCTCATCAGCACCTCTCCACGAACCTCAACTTCGCGGCCCTCACCTGCAGAAAACGGCCCGTCAAACTCCCCGAGGCGCAGCGGAATGGAGGGGACGGTCTTCAGGTTAACCGTAATATCGTCGCCCCGGCGCCCATCCCCCCTCGTAGCCCCCCGTATTAAAAGGCCGTCACGATAGAGCAGACTGACAGCAACCCCATCAAACTTAAGCTCCGCCACAGTGTCCCTACCCTGAGCCCCTTCGGCCTCAAGCAGTCGGTTGAGGCGCCCGACGAACTCCTCAACCTCGCCGATTGAATAGGTGTTGGCCAGGCTGAGCATCGGCTCCCGGTGCTCGACTGAAGGAAATTCTTTTGTGATGGTGCCGCCAACCCGCTGGGTGGGGCTGTCGGGGGTCACAAGCTCAGGATGCTCCCGTTCCAGCTGTACGAGCCTATCAAGCAGGAGATCGAAATCATAGTCCGACAGCTCCGGCTTCGCCTCCACATAATAGAGATGGTTGTGGCGTTCAATGTCGCTCCGAAGCCGTTCAGCCTCACTTCTCAATGCATCGATGCCCACCATCTTACCACCAAGGTTGTTTCATCCGGGAGAGCGCCCATCCGGAAATGTTCTTCAAAAATCCAACCGACCCCTCAACTCCAAGCTTATCCCAGGTGGCTTTGAGCACCTCAGGATACCGCCAGGCGACCCTCAGCATCACCACTGCCAGCTCTTCAATCTTCATTTCATCACGGAACATAGCCTCGCGATAATGTTCCGGAAGATCATCCAGCGCAACCATCACCTCATTCATGAGATCGTTCACGAAATTGGGTTCGTCGGTGGCCGAATCGTAACACATATACTTCATGAGATTTGCCATGGAGGCCACATTGGGTTCGTATGCGCTGACCTTCTCCAATGCCCTCTTTCCGAGCGAACCCTTTGTGAGAGCGGCTTCGAGCCCCGCCGTCAGGCTCTCCAGGTTGCGCACCATCGAACCGAACCCGCAGAAGGTGAGTGGAGAAGCAAGAGACGCAGCATCGCCAAGCAGGACAATACGGTCGTCTGCAATTTCGCGCGTACGACTGAACCCGTCATGGAAGTAGGCCGGAATAATGCCATAGACCGGCCGATGGACCCTGAAATCGGGCCCCATAATTTTGTACTCCCCAAGCCTTTTAAAATAAGTGTCGAACAGGCCGAGAAGCGACTTGTCGTTCGGCGAAGCAACCTCATCGTAAAAAAAGAGGTAGGTGATATACTCATCCCCTTTTGCAGGGAACCCCTCCCAGATAAGCTGACGCCCGCGACCCGGGGAAGTTTCCGCCGGACCGGTACTGGCAAGAATCTCCCCGGTCTGGAAATCCACCCCCAAAAAGCCGCTTGCGCTAGTGCCAACCGTCGGGCAGACATGGGTCTGGGGTCTCCCACGGTTGAGCTGCATGGCAATCGGCGAAAGAATGCCCATCACATCCACCAGCACCTGTGCCCCGAACCAGGAAACATTCCCCTTCTGATCAGCAGTTTCAACGACAACATGATCACTGAAACGAAAGCACCGAACAAAACTCGTTCCCGACAGAACCGCGCACCCCTTCATAGCCTTCACCTTCTCCATGGCAAGGCCCAGGAGACGGTCAGCATCAACAGCACAATCAAGCACATTCTGCATGTACAAACGCTTCTGGCTGCCATCCTCCTTGTGGAACTCAACCCATCCGGTTTTGTACTTCCGCACAATCACGGAATCGAGCTCTTCTTTGCTGAACACTCCCGTATCGGCAAGACGGAAAAGCTCCTGGCGTGAAATATTCCAATCCCTGGTGGAACGACCGGGCGTATTACGGTCGAACACCAGTACTTTGCGTCCGAAACGCACAGCCATCACGGCCGCATGAAGCATTCCGAGCGTGCCTCCTGCATAAATGATATCATAGGTGGAGCTGAGGGCTGCTCCAGATGGCAGGGCAGAACCATCCTTCACCACATCGGGAACAGTGTGATCCAGCTGCTCCCAGTATCGATCGAGCTCCTCTATCCTCCCCAGATGCTCCTCCCCGTCGGGAAGAACGGAAAAAGCCTTGAAGAGATGGGGATGGGTTGTGCGAATCTGGCTCAGTGAAGCTGGCATAACGAAAATGAGGTCAAAATGTTCTGCGTCCCGAAAGCGTCCTGTCACTCTCTATTTTTCCATCAACCAGATGGATCCTGCGTCCCGCCCTGTTGGCAAAATCCTCATCATGGGTCACAACAACAACCGTCTGCGAGAGCTCCCGGTTCAACCGGTCAAAAAGCTGGTAGACATTATCGGCCGAACGAGAGTCGAGGTTGCCGGTCGGCTCGTCGCCAAGCAGCACTTTCGGATTGTTGGCAAGCGCCCGGGCAATGGCAACCCGCTGCTGCTGACCGCCTGAAAGCTGGCTCGGCCGGTTGGCGTGCTTCTCGGTAAGCTCCACCATGGCAAGCAGTTCCATAGCCCGCTCCCTGATTTCCTTTCGTGAGAACCCTCCGCTGATCATCATCGGCATGCTCACATTTTCAAGGGCATTGAACTCCGGAAGAAGAAAATGGAACTGGTAGATGAACCCGATATTACTGTTGCGGATGCGGGTCATCTCAGTCTCGTTCTTTTCAGTGATATCCTCACCCGAAAGCCACACCCGACCTGAGGTAGGTTTGTCGAGCCCGCCCATGATATAAAGGAGCGTTGACTTGCCCGAACCCGACGGCCCGGTAATGGAGACAAACTCACCTGCGTTGATTTCAAGAGAAAGGTTCGGAATGATGGTCTGTCGCACATCGCGCGACAACTCAAGTTCCTTGCGGATATGATCAAGGCGGAGAATTTCTTCAGCCATCACTCACTTCAATTGTTCAAAAGCCTGCATCTTCCTCCCTTGGCGGCCTGGTGCAAAGAGAATTCGCCCGCTGTGCCGCTCAGGCAGGAAGATACAAACAAAAAATGACTGATGGGAACACCCATCCTCATTCAGCCTGCCTGCACCACTCCACGGAACATCCTGCCGCGAAGCCAGAGAGAGACCTGGACAAGACCGATGAGCACAGGCACCTCGACCAGAGGCCCGATAACAGCGGCAAACGCTTCAGGGGAGCTGATACCGAACACCGCCACAGCCACCGCAATGGCCAGCTCAAAATTGTTGCTTGCTGCAGTAAAGGAAAGAGTCGCTGTTTGTGGATAGTTCGCCCCGGCTTTCCGGCCGAGAAAAAACGAAACCATAAACATGACAACGAAATAGATCAACAGAGGAACGGCAATGCGGATAACATCAAAAGGAATGGCGAGGATATGGCTTCCTTTGAGTGAAAACATCACCACAATGGTAAACAGCAGAGCCACAAGCGTCAGCGGACTGATTCGTTTCGTAAAGACCTCCTCATACCATTCAGCTCCCTTCATACGAAGCAGAATAAACCGTGTCAGAAATCCCGCGATGAATGGAATGCCCAGATAGATGAATACTGAAGTGGCAATTTCAGCTATAGTGATACTGACGGAGAACGACGACAGACCAAGCCATCCCGGCAGCACAGAGATGAAAAACCATGCATAGAGCGGGAAAAAGAGTATCTGGAAAATGGAATTGAAAGCCACCAGACCGGCCGCATATTCCCTGTCTCCACCCGCAAGATCGTTCCATACAATCACCATGGCAATGCATCGCGACAGCCCTATCAGAATCAGTCCCGCCATATAGTGCGGCATGCCCGACAGGAACAGCACCGCAAGAACAAACATGAGAAGGGGGCCGACAATCCAATTCAAGAGGAGGGAAAGAGCAAGCACTTTCCGATTGCGGAACACATCTCCGAGCTCTTCGTACCGCACTTTTGCCAACGGAGGATACATCATGACAATAAGTCCGATGGCAATGGGAATATTGGTTGTTCCCGTCTGGAATCGGCTCCAGAAATCGGGAATTGAAGGGAAAAACCAACCCGAAAGAACCCCGGCGGCCATGGCTGCAAAAATCCAGAGCGTAAGATACCGGTCAAGAAATGAAAGCCGGCTGAGCGGTTTCGTCATGATATTCCCCCTTTTACATTCTGCTGATAAAACTCCCCGAACTGCTTTTTTATTCCATCACGCACCCGGCGGAACACCCGAAGCTTCTTTTCCTCATGGGTGCCCACAGCCTCAGCCGGATCCTCAAACCCAATATGAAGGCGGTGACCGACCTGTCCCGTAAACACCGGGCAGGACTCTTTCGCCCCGTCGCAGACCGTCACAACCCAGTCAAACGGCCGACCCAGAAAAAGCTCCACACTTTTGGGGCTGTTGGCGGCGATGTCCACGCCCTCTTCCGCCATTACCTTTACCGCCAGCGGATGCAGGGCCCCGGAAGGCTCGGTCCCGGCCGAAAAGACCTCCAGCGAAGGATCGAACGAATGGAGAAACCCCTCAGCCATCTGGCTTCGGCAGGAATTTCCCGTGCAGAGCACAAGCACTGAAGTATTCATGGTGTCAAGAGTAGTTTGAGTTGAAAAAGCCAGAAGCAGATTACAGAACAAGGTTGAACACAAAGCCCACAAGCATGATGCCCGAAGCCACAACACCTGCAAACACAGCGATCAGGCGCGGCCGGAGCACTTTGCGGAGAATGATCATTTCAGGAGCCGACAGGGCAATGACACTCATCATGAAAGCCATCACGGTACCCAGAGCCGCCCCCTTGCCAAGCAGAGCCTGCACAACGGGAATGATTCCGGCCGCATTGGAATACATGGGAACCCCTATGAGAACCGCAGCAGGAACCGACCACCATACTTCACGGCCCATAAGCGAAGCCATGAAGTTTTCAGGCACATAACCGTGTATGCCTGCACCAAGCCCAACGCCAAGCACAATGAACACCCACACCCTGCCCACGATTTCCTTCACATGCACCAAACCCTCACGCATGCGCCCGGGCCACACCATTGCCAGAGGAACGGCGCTGCCGGGCCCGGCACTCCCCTGCAGTTTCTGCACCCACTCCTCAAGATGCCGCTCCATGTTCATCCGCCCTATCACCATGCCGGAAAGAACAGCAACCGCAAGACCCATAAACATATAAAGCAGAGCAACCTTCCAGCCGAACATGCCGAAAAGGAGTGCAAGAGCTACCTCATTGACCATCGGAGCAGAAATGAGAAACGAGAATGTTACCCCGAGCGGCACACCCGCCTGAAGGAACCCGATGAAAAGAGGAACCGCCGAACAGGAGCAGAATGGAGTAACAATACCCAGTGCGGCAGCAAGCATGTTGCCAGCGCCTCTCTTGCGTCCCGAAAGCATCGCTCTTGTCCGTTCGGGCGAAACAAAGGTATGCACCACCCCCATCACAAACACAACTGCCGTAAGAAGCAGCAGCACCTTGGGAACCTCATAGATGAAAAAATAGAGCGCCTCTCCAAAGGGAAGAGCCCGCGAAAGCCCAACCGACGAAACAAGGACTTCAGCAAAGCCTTCAAGCCGCCCATACACAAACACCCACAAGAGCGCAGCCAAAAGAAATCCTCCCCACCACCTTACCGACTGGTTCATCTTCATCCCCCTTTAACAGCAGGATGAACCCGATGCACCTGAAGAACCCTTGCAGCAGCAACCCCGCGTCCGGGGAGCAAGCATTGAACGGATTTCTTCAGCAGAAGGAACACGGCCGGCAGAGCGAACCGCTCCATCAACGACAAGTGCCGGAGTAGAAAGAACATTGTAGGAGATGATCTCCTGCATATCTTGAACCTTTTCAACCTCCGCAGCTATTCCATCTGCAGCAATTACCGCCCGCACCGTGTCAGCAAGCTGGCCACACTTCGCACATCCCGTTCCAAGAATTTTAACCTGCAGCATACTCTTCTCCTTTTGTTTATCGCAAATAAACGATTAGTAAAACCAATAATCAACCACACTCACACCGATCATGAACGGGTGAAACAAAAAAATCCTTGAGCAAGCCTTCCGCCTTCACCCAGTTTTCTCTGTTGATGCAGTAACGAACCTTTGGCGGATTGATTTCACCCTGAATCAGACCCGAATCAAGGAGAACCTTCAGGTGCTGCGATACGGTCGACTGCGCCATCGGAATAAAATCGGTCAATTGGCCAGTAAAACAGCACGACTCAGAAAGAAGCAGCTTAAGAATCCGCACACGCACCGGATGGCCAAGAGCCTTGGCAATTCTGCCGAGTGCCTCCTCTTCCTCAGTGTACTGCACTGCCGACTGCGTTCTCTGCATTCTTTCTCTCCTCCGTTTAGTTCATCGTAAATATACGATAGAAAACAAGACAAGCAAAAAAAACGAACAATCCAGTAAAGAAACTTTTCAGAACAAACACCGGTTCGCTATATTCAAATAAACATAACGGTTACACAAAGAAAGAAAACGGGGCTAAAATCAGAAAATAATAACATTGAAGTGCCGCCAAGCTTTACTTTTTAAAGGAGGCCGTCTTTCATCACCAGACAGAAGTCACCATAATGATACCTTTCCTTCTCCCTGACTCCGACATAGAGCGCTTCATTGAAGAGGACGCCCCCTATGGCGACATGACAACCACCCTGCTCGGCATTGGCGACACACATGGGCAAATCACCTTTACAACCCGTGAAGAGACGACTCTCTCGGGTACGGAAGAGGCTGCCCGCATTCTTGAACGCTGCGGCGCCCGGATCACTGTATCAACCCCGAGCGGTACGGCCGTAGGGGCAGGAAGACTGTTCCTGTCGGCTGAAGGGTCCGCTGCTGCTCTGCACACAGGATGGAAGGCGGCGCTGAACATGCTTGAGTATGCGTCGGGCATTGCAACCCGAACCGCGGGGATTGTGAGGAATGCCCAAAGCACAAACCCTGGAATCAGCATTGCAACCACCAGAAAATCATTCCCCGGAACGAAAAAAATCGCAATCAAGGCAATTATGGCGGGAGGGGCAACACCGCACCGTCTCGGCCTTTCGGAGTCGATTCTGGTCTTCCGCCAGCACACGGAGTTTCTGGGCGGCATTGATCAATTTCTCGACACCATATCAGTAATGAAACGAAAGGCACCGGAACACAAAATTCTTGTTGAAGCCGACAGCCCTGAAGAAGCCCTGAAAATTGCATCGGCCGGAGCCGATGTCGTGCAGGTTGACAAACTCTCTACAGAAACCCTCACGGAATTGGTGCAGGCAATACGCGCAATTGCTCCAGGAATAAAAATATCGGCAGCCGGAGGAATCACTCCGGAAAACGCCGCCGCCTATGCCGCCACAGGCATCGACATCATTGTCCTTTCATCAGTCTATTTCGGGAAACCCTCAGACATTGCCGCAGCAATGCAGCGTCTGTAACCCAACCGCCGCTGCCAATGAAATCCGGACTGAAGCGCACATTTGCCAGCATAAGGGCCGCCCTCATGCTCTTCATCCTCTCTACCTCTCCGCTGAACGCCGGAGAGGTAAGGATATCTGCCGGGGCAGGCATGAAAGATGCCCTCACCGACATCGCCAGGAACTATCATGCGTCTCATCAGAACACCACCATCACCCCCAACTACGGCCCCTCCGGAGCTCTTGCCGGCCAGATTCTCAACGGAGCACCTGCAGATATTTTCATATCAGCAAACACCACATGGATGGAGTTTCTTATAGAGAAAAAGCTTCTCGATCCTGCGTCAAGAAAACCATTTGCCCGCAACGCCATTGTCTTTACAGGCACCACCCCCATACAGGTAACATCAATGGAGGATCTCGCAAAACTGCAGCGGATCGCCATCGGCAGCCCCAAAAGCGTCCCGGCTGGCGACTACGCCATGCAGGCCATCACGAACGCGGGCATGAAGAAGAAGCTGCAGGGGAAAATGATTCTGGCCAGAGATGTGCGCGAATGCCTGATGTACGCCGAACTCGGCGAAGTTGACGGCGGCTTTGTCTACAGAACCGACGCAATCCTTGCAAAACAAGCGACCATACGCTTTAAAGTCCCGCAGAACCTCCATACTCCCATCACCTTTCCGATGGCTCTCACCCTGAAAGGCGCACTCAATCCAGAAGCCCGAGACTTCCTGAATTACCTTGAAAGCCCGGCAGCACACAAGGTTCTCAACGCCTACGGATTCGTCACAAAAGAAGCAGGAGACTGATGCAGCTCACCCCTGAAGACATCACGGCCATTCGGCTCTCTCTGCAGATTGCCCTCACAGCAACCCTGCTCTCCGCGCCCCTGGGGTTTGCTGTAGCATGGCTGCTGTCATTCAAAACCTTCAGAGGGAAAATCCTGCTTGAGGTCTTCATCAACCTTCCCCTCACTCTTCCCCCGGTAGTCATCGGATACTTTCTGCTCCTGATGCTGGGAAGAAACGGATGGCCCGGCTCACTGCTCAACGACGCCGGCATACAGCTCATCTTTACCTGGAAAGCAGCTATCATAGCCTCGGCAACCGTCGGCTTTCCCCTTCTGGTCCGCTCCATACGCCTCGGAATGGACTCCATCAACCGCCAGCTCATCCAGGCGGCTGAAAGCCTCGGATCCTCATGGTTCGACACACTCATAACCGTCATTCTGCCGCTCTCACTCAAAGGCATTCTGGCTGGTTCATCCCTCATGTTCGCCCGCAGCCTCGGCGAATTCGGAGCCACCATCATTGTAGCCGGCAACATCCCCGGCCTCACCCAGACCATCCCGCTGGCCATATACGACTATGCCAGCTCCCCCTCAAGCACCGCCATGGCGCTGTCGCTCTGCCTGGTTTCCGTGGCAATATCGGTCGTAGTCCTCTTCGTCCATGAATACCTTGCCGGAACAGTGGGAAAAAGGGGGGAACGATGAGGCTCAGAATTGAAGCAGAAAAGCAGCTGGGAAACTTTCACTTCAACATCAATGCCGACATCACCGACAATCGGATAGGCATTTTCGGTGAATCGGGCAGCGGAAAGTCCACGCTCGTCCACATGCTCTCAGGCCACATGCATCCCGACAGGGGGGAAATTTTCCTTGACAGCGACTGCCTCTTCAGCAGCAGCCGAAACCTCAACCTCCGGCCACGCCACCGACGGGTAGGGCTCGTCTTCCAGCAGGCAGCACTCTTTCCACATCTCTCGGTATCGCGAAACCTCTTCTACGGCTACCGCCGGTGCAATAAAGAGCACCGTAAAGTAACCCCCGACGAACTCATTGCCGTACTCAAGCTCGACGGACTTCTGGAGCGCGGGGTCCGCAACCTCTCCGGCGGAGAAAAGCAGCGGGTAGCCCTTGCCCGGGCAGTCCTGGCCAGCCCCCGGATGCTCCTCATGGACGAACCGCTCTCGGCACTTGACGACGGCCTCCGCTTCCAGATCATCCCCTATCTGAAGAGCGTCACCGAACAGTTCGGGATTCCCTGCATCTTCATCTCCCACTCCGTCGTGGAAATGCAGCTCATGTCGAACCGCATCCTGACACTCCAGAGCGGCCGTCTCAACGAGGAAACAACCCCCGACCAGCTTGCCCGAAAAACCATGGCCCGAAGCCAGCAGGGGTATGTCAACCTTCTTGAGCTCGACGGAGCCACTTCCGAAGGAGGGCTCTTCGCCTACCGCTGGGGAGAGGGCCGCCTTCTCATCTCCGACGGCAGCAGTCGCTCTTCAGCACTCTTCGAGCTCTCCTCGCGCGACATCATCCTCTTCCAGAAACACCCCGAGGCCATCAGCGCACGCAACCTTCTGGAGTGCCGGGTAAAAGAAACCTTCAGCGCCGACAACCGCGTCGGCATCGTCCTCTCCACCGGCAACAGGCAGCTTGTAGCCGAAATTGTCCGCAAAGCTGCAGATGAAATGCAGATAACAGCTGGCTCAACAGTCTTTGCCGCCATCAAAGCCTCATCATTCCGCCGCCTCATCTGAAGCCATCCAGCACAAGTCCTGCAATTTTTTATTTTCACCGATGGTTGAATACCTTACCTATGGGATAAGGAACAAAACAAGCGCAAACATGAACCCTCCCTCCGCAACAACAGGCAGAAAAGTCTGCTTCATGACAGGAGCCTCCGGGCGGCTTGGCAGTGAAATGGCTCTTGCTGCAGCCGGAAAAGGGTACACGGTTTTCTTCACCTGGCACAACTCGCACGAGCATGCCCTGGAAACACTGGAAAAAATACAGTGGGTAAGTCCCGAATCACGCATGGTCCGCTGCAATGTTTCCAGACCGAAAGAAATTCAAGCTGCCTTTCAAGAGTTCCGGAAACATTTTGACCGTCTTGATCTGCTTATTGCCAGCGCCTCGAACTTCTACAGAACACCTCTGGGAGAGGTGACTGAAGAAGATTGGGACAGCCTTGTCGACACCAATCTGAAAGGAACCTTCTTCACCATGCAGGAGGGGGCGGCAATCATGCGCCTTCAGCCCTTTGTATCGCGAATCATCACCATGGCCGACATTTCCGCCGACCTTGTCTGGGAAAACTTCGCCCCCTACACCGTCTCAAAATCTGGCGTGGTGCACTTGACAAAAGTCTTCGCCAAGAGCTTTGCACCAACTATCCTGGTCAACTCCATAGCCCCCGGCACCATCACCCTCAACCCCGAAAAGGACATGGACAGCCCTGACACAATGGCCTCCTCAATACCACTCAAGCGTATTGGTGAGGCGCTCGACATCGTCAAAACTCTCCACTTTCTCATCGAAAGCGACTACATAACCGGTCAGGTCATACGGGTGGATGGAGGCCGTATGCTCCAATAAAGGGAGAGCGCCGCCAATAAAAAGACGAAAGAGTTTTTCTATATTACTGGAAAGTTTTACCGTTGTTCACATTCAAACCCAGAGACCCGACAACCATGGAACAGGAAGTCCCCGTCATTCACTCCGCCGCCAAAGATTCTGCAGAGAAACAGTTGAACCCTGCCGGTGACGGACGCATACCCGAACAGATCCGTGAAATCAGCGACTCGCTTTCAGACGCGTTTGCCCGGTTCCGTCAGAGCGACTCATACGACAGCATGATTGATATTGCCGAACAAAGCCGCACCTACATACGCAAAAAACCGCTGCAGGCAATGCTCTATTCGCTCGGAGCAGGAGCACTTCTGGGAATGATGTTCGGGAAAAAAAGCTGAACCATGAATCACAGTACAGCCAAAAAAGAACACGGAGGAGCACCTCCATCTGGAGAGCGGAGCATTCCCCGTCTCATTGACGATACCGTATCAGCCACATGGGATGATGTCAAAACCATCATCGATGCCAAAATTGAAATCCTGAAAATCGAGATTTCAGAAAAAATTGCCATTGTGGCAGCCATGCTGATTCTCTCGATTGTGCTTATTGCCGGCTCAGCCTACCTTGTCACCACGCTGGCTTTTTTAGGGGGTGAACTGACTGGTCACACATGGCTCGGCTTCCTGATGGTCAGCCTGATATTCATTGTCACATTTATCTTTTTCGCCCGCTTCAGGCCGGAGCTCCTCAAAAATCTTATCCAGAAAATTCTTCTCTCCCTCTATGACTATAAAAAATGATCGAATGCAAACAGTTCAGGATCGAATGAAAGAGCTACAGAGCACCATTGCGGAAAAAGAAGAGCAGATACGCCANAGAGGACACCAGCTTCAGCATGACATTGAAGCCGGCATATCTCCCAAAGAGATGGTAAAAAAACACCCCCTTCAGTCCACAGCCATCTTCTTTGTAACAGGATTACTCACAGGGAAAGTCCTGCGGCATCTCACAAGAAGGCCGACAACCCCGACGGCAACAAAAAAAAACGAGCTTTCACAGCCACAAGCTGCTACGGACAGCTCCTTTAGCGACATACGCATGGAGCTGCTGCGCTCCGCAAAAGACCTCGGTGTCTCATACCTCCAGCACTACATTGACGGCAAATTCAGAACAAGCCCGAAAGCCGCCTCCTCCCATTCGGAACAAAAACCCTGAGAACTCTGCCCGCACACCATCGCCGTCACCTCATTTAGCTCTGCCCGCACAGGATATCAGAGAAATTCCGTACCTTACAGCTTACGGAAAACGCTCTGAATGCCGCACCGAACCGCCCAAAAACCAACAACGGCAATGCCACCTGACATTGCACACACATTATGACCATAAAGCACAACCCGCCCGTGGCTTTGAACAAGGAACATTTTTATGTCAATCGCAAAGCGCGACAGCTCTTTCACCTGACCGACCCGGACTTCCTTGCACTCTCCTCAGCCGGCCCCGAAAGCCTGAGAAAAGCTGAACAGCAGGCCGCCGTCATCAATGCATTCCTGAAGAAAGAAAACAGCACGGCCAAACCTGTTCTCCCTGCCCAGTTCCACGGCATGAAACTGCTTCACGAGCTCTTCCACTTCATCATGGCCCGTGCAATCGCACGAAAAGAGCCCGATATGCTCGACAAGGCATACAGCCGGTTTGAGCAGGAACTCTCTGCAGACCGATCCACCGACTACCTATCCCGTTTTCTTTCAACATTTCCGACGCTGAACATATACACCGGCGCAGAACAGCCTCTTGAAGCACTGAAGCGGAACGAAACCCGCAAAGAGCTGCTTGAAGAGTCTTTCCTTGTATGGATCAACAATCAGAACCCCGCACTCCAGCAGTTCTCCGAACTCCTCAGCGATGCCATGCTCATGCGTGAAGAGGCATACAGGAAGCTGATCCTCACCCTGCAATCCTCCATGCATGCAATGGGCCCTGTCGGCCCCGACAATGAAGATCTGGCCGACCTTCTCACCCGTCCCATACGCCACTCTCCCGACTCCATTCTCGAACAGCTCCGCTACATCCGCCTCAACTGGTCGGACATGCTTGAAGGTTCACCTTTCTGGACCATGCTGTCCGGCGCCATAGAACTCATTGAAGACGAAGACAAATACCTCTTCTTTGAGCGTATCAGTAGAGAAGAGGAAGGCCGTCACGACAGCGCCTTCTTCGACAAGGACGCATTCGTGCCTGACTACACCGCCCTCGGTGACGGCCCGGCAAACTACTCCAGCGACTCTTCATGGATGCCAGAAGTAGTCATGCTCGCAAAAAGCACCTATGTCTGGCTCGACCAGCTCGGCAAAATGTACGGCCGACCCGTCCACCGCCTGCAGGACATCCCCGACGAAGAACTCGACCGTATTGCCGGCCAGGGCTTCACCGCCCTCTGGCTCATCGGTCTCTGGCAACGAAGCCATGCATCGCGCGAAATCAAGCAGATGCAGGGAAACCCCGAAGCCAAAGCCTCGGCCTACGCCCTTGAAAAATATGACATCGCCGACGACATCGGCGGCTACGAAGGATATCTGAACCTTCGCCACCGTACCTCACAGAGAGGAATGCGCCTTGCCAGCGACATGGTTCCGAACCATACCGGCATGGACTCTGAACTGGTGCGCGACCGCCCCGACTGGTTCCTCTCCAGCGGAACACCGCCCTACTACAACTACAGCTACAATGGCCCGAACCTCAGCCCTGATCCCCGCTACACCATTCAGCTTGAGGACGGATACTGGAACCGGAGCGACGCAGCAGTAACCTTCAAGCGGATTGACCACATGAGCGGCGACACCCGCTACATCTACCATGGCAACGACGGAACCAACATGCCGTGGAACGATACCGCCCAGCTCAACTTTCTTTCGCCTGAAGTTCGCGAAGGTGTCATCCAGCAGATTCTCCATGTAGCCAGGATGTTTCCCATCATCCGGTTCGACGCCGCCATGGTACTTGCCAAGCGCCATATCCAGCGGCTCTGGTTTCCGCTCCACGGCCAAAGCGCCGCAGTGCCCTCCCGCTCCGCCTACGCCATGAGTATGGCCGAATTTGACGCAGCCATACCCGAAGAGTTCTGGCGCGAAGTGGTTGACCGCATTCACGCCGAAGTGCCCGACACGCTGCTCCTTGCCGAAGCATTCTGGATGCTTGAAGGCTACTTCGTCCGTACCCTCGGCATGCACCGTGTCTACAACAGTGCATTCATGCACATGTTGAAAAAAGAAGACAATGCCAGCTACCGCTACCTCATCAAAAACACTCTTGAGTTCGACCCGCAGATTCTCAAGCGCTATGTCAACTTCATGAACAACCCTGACGAAGACACAGCCATAGAGCAGTTCGGCAGGGGCGACAAATACTTCGGTGTCTGCATCGTCATGCTCACCGTTCCAGGACTTCCTATGTTCGGCCACGGACAGGTGGAAGGGTTCACCGAGAAGTACGGAATGGAGTACGCGAAAGCATACTACGACGAACATCCCGACGAACATCTCGTCTGGCGCCACTATCAGGAAATTTTCCCCATCATGAAAAAACGGCCGCTGTTTGCCGAGGTGGAAAACTTCTTCCTGTACGATGTCTACTCCCCGGAAGGCTCAGTCAACGAAAACATTTTTGCATACTCCAACCGGCTTGGCGATGAACGGGCCCTGGTCATCTACAACAACTCCTACGAACAGGCCACCGGCTGGGTAAAAACCTCAGTCGGTTACCTGCAGGACGGCGAAATCCGTCAAAGCTGCCTTGGTGACGGTCTCGCACTCAGCCACGACGAAGGAGCCTATCTTGTATTCCGCGACCACGCAAGCGGGCTTGAGTTCATCCGTTCCGTCCGTGACATCAGAGAGAACGGACTCTTTGCCTCTCTTGACGGGTACAAATACAATGTTTTTCTCAACTTCCGCGAGGTCCGCTCCTCCAGGCTCAAGCCATACGATCAGCTTGCACGGGAACTCAATGGAGCCGGCACCCCGTCAGTTGATATGGCAGTTCTTGCCATCAGCCTCTCCCCCCTTCACCGGCTTGTCAAAGAAGCACTTGGTTCAATACCGAAACTCAAAGCGAACAAACAGACCGCCGAAACCTTCCGGGACACAGCTGAAACACTTCTTCAGGATCTGTCAGTCAAGTTCAGCGACCTGATGGAAAAACCACTCGCCGTCCCCGAAAGCCTTGCCGAAACGGCGCAGATTCGCTTCATTGCCGCCGCAGACATTGAAGCCAGGCTTAAAAAAGAGGACCCAAAAGGAAGGCTTCAGGCTGCACTCGGCATAAACGATACCCAGAACTCCACCTTCAGCGCTCTGGCTACCCACTGGATAGTGCTCGACGCTGTACAGGAAATGCTCCGCCAGGCAGGGGAGCTCAAAACCAACCTGCTTGACGACTGGCTGATGGTTGAGCCACTTTCTGCCCTCTACGAAACCACGACGCTCTGCAGTATAGAAGGCAAAGAACTCCCCGAGCTTCTCGCCTGCCTGCTCACAACCCAGGCTCCGGCACCACCAGCCAAAACCGCGGAGAAACAGAACTCACTTGAAGGGGCTGAAGAAGAAAAACTCCTCATGGCCGAACTAAAAAGAGTAGCAGACAAGTGCACAGTGCACCTACACCGCATGCTGCTGGTAGAAGAGCACCACAGCAAACACTGGTTCCGCGAACACCGCTTCAGCGTCCTGACCTCATGGCTCGCATTCCAGGCAATAATCAAGCTCCTCCAGCCAACCCTCCAGCCTTGGACAACAGCGCTCGCAGCGCTTGACATGCAAGCATTCCTTGCTGGCTACGAACTTGAAACCTTCTTCACCGGGAAGTAAAACATCTGGCTGAAATACAAAAAGCAAAAACCCCTGACGACTTACAGGGGCTTTTGCTTTTCATGCGGACTCCGTATCAAAGTGTACACCTATAAAAAAAGCCGCCTCAGGCTTGATGCATGAGGCGGCTTTATCTTTTACTCTTTACTCTATCGAGCGTCTCCAGCGACCCCCTTAGAGAGCGCTGTACTCAGCGTATACCCTGTAGGTGTTGATCACAAGGAATGCAAGAACCAGAAGGCCGAGAATCGTGAAGATCGGGCTCTTCTCTTCGCGTGAAGCCTTTCTGTCAAGGAAAGGAACGGCAGCCCATACAACAGCACCAATGGTGAAGAGAATGATTGCCATCAGCTCGCCGCCTTCAAAAGTGAAGTCCTTGAGCAGCTGGAACTGTGCCCAGAAATACCATTCCGGCTTGATGCCCAAAGGAGCCGAAGTAAGCGGATCAGCCTGAACACCAATCTCCCACGGGAAAACTACTGCCAGATAGATAAGAAGGCCGAAACCGATGATCCATCCGATTGCATCCTTGGCAAGGAAGGTCGGGAAGAACTTCTCATAGCCTTTGATCATGCCAGACTCCTTGTAGCCGATGGGAGCCGAAGTTCCAAGCACCTGCACAAGCAGAAGGTGGGCAGACAGGACAAGAAGAAGGATACCGGGAAGCAGCACAACATGAAGCGAGAACATGCGAGTCAGAGTTTCAGGGCTCACATCTTCGCCACCGCGGAGGATGTCAACAAGAATGGCGCCACCAGGCATGACTTTGGGAACTTCCGTACCTACCTGGGTCGCAAAGAAAGCAAGCTCATTCCAGGGAAGGAGGTAACCGGTGAAACCAAAACCAAGGCTCAGCACAAGAAGCACAAATCCGCTGACCCACATAAGCTCACGGGGCTTACGGTAAGACTTCATGAAGAAGGTGCTGAACATGTGGATGAATGCCATACCAACCATCAGGTTTGCACTCCATGCATGAATCTGGCGGATAAGCCAGCCAAAAGGAACCTCTTTCTGAATGAACACGAAGGAGGCAAACGCCTCTGTACCTGTCGGCTTGTAATACTGGAGAAGCAAAAGACCGGTCACAACCTGAATGATGAAGAAAAACAATGTCAGGCCGCCGAAGTAGTACCAGAACGACAGCTTGTGCTTGGGAACCTCTTTTTTCTTCAGATAGTCGATGATTGGCATCATCACATAAAAACGCTCCTGAAACCATGCTGCCAGCGGGCTCACACGCGAATCTGCGTAAGGATTTGTTTCCGCCCGAACTACCGGGGGTTTGTAAACGCCGCCGGAAGGGGCGTCAGATTTCGCCGCGGGTTTTGCGGCAGGTTTAGCGGCACCCGGAGCTGCCGGCTTGGCGGCAACCGGAGCAGCCGGTTTCGGCTTTACCGGAGCATTTTCTGCGCCTGTATTCTGATTGTTGTCAGCCATATTGAAAGACTCCCTGGATTTTCAAGAATTAAGATTACGCTTTTGCAATGATAAGATCCTCTCCCTCAATTCTCACATTGAACGGAGCAAGCGGTAGAGGCTGTGGTCCTGAAATGATTTCACCGGTCTGCGTGTACTTTGCACCGTGGCAGGGGCAGAAAATCTCATTGTCTTTATCTTCCCAGCGAACAAGGCAGCCCAGATGGGTGCAGACGGCACTGCAGGCGGTAAGCGAGCCATTATCATTGATAACCAGAACCTTGTCTTTATTGAACTGGAAAATCTTTCCCGAGTTCTCAGGAACCTCTGAAGCCTTTCCAACCACCAGCTCATTGACATCAGTCAACTCTTTCACAGGAGGGATGATATACTTTACAATAGGATAAAGCGTTGAAACGGCCACTGCCGCACCAACACCGCCGACTACTTTGCCCAAAAAACTCCGGCGCTCAAAATCCACCCCTTTCAGACCTTCCTCACGGGACTTTCCGCCCGATACCGATCCCGTTGAAGAGAGCGGAGCATCCTCACCAAGCGCACCCATCCTTGAAGGGCTCTTGAAATTAGCTGGTTGTGCCATTACAATCTATCTCCTTTTAAAGCTATTGTTAAATGATGAACTGAAACACCTCTCGGTACCGGTCATGCCAACGCCATGCCCTGTCGAGCATCTTCCCGCGGACTGAAAATGAAAAAGGCAAAGGGAAAATTAAAGAGAGAATTTACCACTTTTCACCGTTTAAACCAATCCAAACGATCTTTAATCCTGTTGTACTCCCGGTACATGACCGACTGCTCTCCGTCGCGCCATATTCGGCTTCTGATAAAAAAGCGCATAAGGGGCGACTGAAGACGATCCGGATTGAGAAACTCAGAAATCCCACGAATGCCCTTAAGACTGCTGCCGTTGAAATCGAGTGAAATATCAGAAGAAAACCGCAGGTAGAACGGCCCCGAATCCAGCACCTGTTTCTGGTTGATCGTCATGCGTACATCCCCGTCATGAATGTCGAGTACCCGGCCATGCAGCGGGGCAAAAATTCCCCGGCAGAACCGGCTCTCCCTGAAATCAGCCTTGTCTCGCACCAAAGCGCCACCGTTCTGGTTGTCGTTGAGCATGAGGAGCGTCAGCGGGTGAAATGAGGGATCACGAAAGAAGATTACATAGTAAACCAGGTCAACACGATCTGAAAATGCCCGCCCCCAGTACCAGCGGGAAATATACTCCTGCATCGGCATGGTGCCAAGGTTGTGATCGTGGTAGCCTGAAGCCTGAATCTCCACACTGCGGCTCGTCCTTTCAGGCTCTGAAATCTCAAGGCTTCCCCGAACCTCGGCCTTCGGAACACTCAGAAGCCACTGATGGCAGGGCCCCGACCCCTCATGATTGCCATCCTTTTTATTAAAGGTCAGCCTTCGGCACTGATTGAAATGAAGCGTCCCCCGCACCCTTTTCCTGCGGGCAGGAAAGGCAAAATCAATCTCCAGCAGGTACTCGTCCCTCAGCGGATCATGCACAAACCGGTTATTTTCAAATGCAACCTCAGCGCCTGTTTTGCTCCCGCTAAACAGCGACGCACCACCCTCCCTGATGAAGTTGATGGTTTCCCGGCCGTTTTCATAGAGCTGAAAACTGAAACCCGAATAGTTTGACGGACGGGGGGCAGGAGAGGATCCATCGGCGCGCCAACGGTCATACTCCTCTGTATAGGATGGAGAAAAAGGGAATCCTGCGAACCAGATTGCAACCACGGAAATACCCCGCTGAGAATCCTCCGCGTCAAAATACCACCATTCATAGGCGCCAGGCTCCTGTATGTCATGCCAGACCTCCTGTGAGGGTTCAGTAGTAATATTCATACCGGGGGGGGAAGAGTGTCATTCATGCTGCTGAAGGGAAACGGCGACTGGAAACTGGATGGCAGAAAAACGAAAACACATTTTTTAAAAGCGCCAATGTGATACCCATAACTATACCCATTAATTCCGGATTATGCTAAACAACGGCAAATGGAGGCGAACACCAGAAACGCCGAAACCCCTGTGTTTTCAGGGGTTTGGGGACTTCTACGAATGCAGGCAAACGACGAAGANGTGGACAGAGAGGGAAATGAAGTCTCACTATTTACAGGCATCTCCAGCAACCCCAAAAAATCTGGTACCCAAAACGGTACCCAAAAAAAAGCNGACNAACCGGAACTCAACTTGGAATTGAACCAATATAATATGGAACTTTTTTCTCAAGAAATAGAGATAGCTCAAAAAATTCCCGCCGAAGCAGGGCTTGATAGATAGACTCGGCTCCGCCTACAACCGGGCACACCTACCAGAGAAACACCCTCCTCATTTATTTCGCATCGGACAGGTATTGTCCTTCGTCTCCCCCTACATTTCTTTCTCAATGTTGCGGGTTTTCTCGGTATTCCTTTAAATTACTTTATCACAGTAGAAATCAAGGGCCGGAGTACTACGGCCCGGCGTGATGCGAACTCATCCCCAACAGGAAATGAAATACCTCATCATTATTGTTACGGCAACTGTACTGGCATTTAATCTAGGGACATCCATTGCTCTCGGGAAGTTTAATCGTGCTTACGCAGTAAAGGCTTCCACCCTTGGTAATGCTGATGCCCAATCCTCCCTCGGGGATATGTATTACGTTGGTAAGGGAGTTCCCCAGAACTATACCGAGGCGATGAAGTGGTATCGACTCTCTGCTGAACAGGGTAATGCTGATGCCCAGTTCCGCCTCGGGTATATGTACTCCAATGATAAGGGAGTTCCACAGAACTACACCGAGGCGTTGAAGTGGTATCGACTGTCTGCTGTACAGGGGAATGCTGCTGCCCAGCTCAACCTTGGGGTTATGTACGACAATGGGAAAGGAGTTCCCCAGAACTATACCGAGGCGTTGAAGTGGTATCGACTCTCTGCTGTACAGGGTTTTGCTAAGGCTCAGTACAATCTCGGGGATATGTATTACGTTGGTAAGGGAGTTCCCCAGAACTATACCGAGGCGATGAAGTGGTATCGACTCTCTGCTGAACAGGGTAATGCTGATGCCCAGTTCAACCTCGGGTATATGTACTCCAATGATAAGGGAGTTCCACAGAACTACACCGAGGCGTTGAAGTGGTATCGACTCTCTGCTGAACAGGGGAATGCTGATGCCCAGTTCAACCTCGGGCTCATGTACGCCAATGGTGAGGGAGTTCCACAGAACTATACCGAGGCGATGAAGTGGTTCCGACTCTCTGCAGAACAGGGTCTTGCTAAGGCTCAGTTCAACCTCGGGGTTATGTACGCCAATGGTGAGGGAGTCCCAAAGAACTACACCGAGGCGTTGAGGTGGTATCGACTTTCTGCTGAACAGGGTAATGCTAATGCTCAGTTCAAGCTCGGGGTTATGTACGCCGATGGTAAGGGAGTTCCCCAGAACTATACCGAGGCGTTGAAGTGGGTTCGACTCTCTGCTGAACAGGGTAATGCTGATGCTCAGAACACCCTCGGGGGGGTGTACGTCACAGGTCAAGGGGTCAGGCAAAGCTATCCAGAAGCTATAAAATGGTACCGACTTGCGGCCTCGAAAGGTTATGCTGAGGCTCAGTTCTACCTCGGGCTTCTATACTACGGTGGTAAGGGGGTTCCACAGAACTATACCGAGGCGTTGAAGTGGTATCGACTTTCTGCTGAACAGGGTTTTCCTATGGCTCAGTACTTCCTCGGGCATATGCGTGACAGCGGGAAAGGAGTTCCACAGAACTATACCGAGGCGTTGAAATGGTATCGACTCTCTGCTGAACAGGGTTATGCTATTGCTCAGTACAGCCTTGGGGATATGTACCTCAAGGGTCAGGGGGTTCCACAGAACTACACCGAGGCGTTGAAGTGGTATCGACTTTCTGCTGAACAGGGCGATGCACCTGCTCAGCTCAACCTCGGGTATATGTACTCCAATGGTATGGGAGTCCCAAAGAACTACAACGAGGCGGTGAAGTGGTATCGTCTCTCTGCTGAACAGGGCCATGCACCTGCTCAGCTCAACCTCGGGGTTATGTACGCCAATGGAGAGGGGGTCAGACAAAGCTACCCGGAAGCTTTAAAATGGTACCGACTTGCGGCTCGAAAGGTGTTGCAAGTGCACAGTATAACCTCGGGATAATGTATTACAACGGTCGGGGGGTCAGAGTGAACAGGGCGATTGCAAAGGAATGGTTC